>WNFT01000101.1_pt1 | contig 54751 bp, 56 predicted proteins | sample 5400191 | NCBI WGS metagenome assembly WNFT01 (sample SAMN13153359, study PRJNA577476) | soil metagenome | isolation source: 80 cm saprolite under Madrone tree | place: USA:California | collected 2016-06-14 | reverse complement strand
GCAGGTCGGGGATGGCGCGAAGCGCGAGGAAGTGCTCGACCGGCTGGTGCGTGGGGCCATCCTCGCCGACGCCGACACTGTCGTGCGTGTACACCCAGATCGAGCCGAGCCGCGAGAGCGCCGAGAGCCGCACGGGTGGCCGCATGTAATCCGAGAAGGTGAGAAACGTCGACCCGAACGGGATGACACCGCCGTGGTAGATGAGCCCGTTCACGGCCGCACCCATGGCGTGCTCGCGGATGCCGAAGTGAATGTTGCGACCGGTGTAGTCCCAGGCTCCCCCGGCGGCGCCTTGGGCTCCCGTCTTGCCGAGAGACGGCGACTCGAAATCGCCCTCGCCTTTGAGCACGGTGTACGTCGACTCCTCGAGATCCGCCGAGCCGCCGAGGAGCTCGGGCAGCCTGCGCGCCATGGCTTGCAGCGTCGTTTCCGATGCCTTGCGCGTCGCCAATCCCTTGGCGTCGGCGGAGAAGACGGGCAGGTCCTCATCCCAGCGGGCGGGAAGCTCGCCGGCCAGGCGCCGCGTGAGCTCGGCGCCGAGCTCCGGGAATGCCGCGCTGTACGCCGAGAGTCGGCGGCGCCAGTCCTGCTCGAGCGCCGTGCCGCGCTCGATCGCCGAGCGGAAGTGGGCACGAACGTCGTCAGGAATCATGAACGCTGGCTCGAGCGGCCAGCCCAGGTTCTGCTTGGCCGCTCGCACCTCGTCGGGGCCGAGCGGGCTGCCGTGGGCCTGGAACGTGCCCTGCTTGTGGGGGGCGCCGAAGCCGATGATCGTCCGGACGACGAGCAGCGACGGCCGCTCGACCGTCTCCTGCGCTACCCGCAGCGCCTTGTCGACCGCGGCCAGGTCGTTGCCATCGTCCACCGATTGGACGTGCCAACCGTAGCTCGCGAACCGTGCCCCGACGTTCTCGCTGAACGACAGCGAGGTCGTCCCGGAGAGCGACACGTGGTTGTTGTCATAGAGCACGATCAACTTGCCGAGTCTCAGATGGCCGGCGAGCGAGCACGCCTCGGATTGGACGCCCTCCATCATGTCGCCGTCGCTCGCGATGACGTACGTCCGGTGATCGACGAGCTCGTGTCCGGGACGGTTGAAGCGCGCGGCGAGGTGCGCCTCGGCCATCGCCATCCCGACCGCGTTGGCGATGCCCTGGCCGAGCGGCCCCGTCGTCGCCTCGACACCGGGTGTCAGGTGATACTCGGGATGGCCGGGGGTCGCGCTGCCCCACTGACGAAACCGCTTGATCTGCTCGAGCGACACGTCGTATCCGCTCAGGTGGAGGAGCGAGTAGAGCAGCATGGACCCGTGTCCGGCCGACAGCACGAAGCGGTCGCGGTCGGGCCAGCCGGGGTTCGACGGACTGTGTCGCAGGAACCGCGTCCACAGGACGTAGGCCATCGCGGCCGCGCCCATCGGCAGCCCCGGGTGACCCGAGTTGGCGTGCTGCACGGCGTCGACCGAGAGGAAACGGATCGTGTTGATCGCCCGGTTGTCGAGATTTTGCTCTGTCATGTCTACCCCTCGGGCCGCGACATCGTCGTGACGCGCCCCTCGTCCCAGACGAGCACGGTGTGCGCCATGCCCACGAAGAGCCCCGTGCCGACCACGCCCGGGATCGCCCTCAGCTTCTCGTCGAGTCCGGCGGCGTCGGCGATGCGGTGCACCGTGCAGTCGAGGATCAGGTTCCCATTGTCACTCACGACGGGAGTCCCATCGTCCGTGCGCACCACGGGCGGGTAGCCCTCCGCCGCGAGACGTCGCCGACAGAATCCTGCCCCAAACGGCACGACCTCGATCGGCAGCCTGCCCCGTGTCCCGAGCATCGGGACGATTTTCTCGCGGCCCACAAGGATGACGAGCCGGCGTGACGCGGCCGCCACGATCTTCTCCCGGACGAGGGCGCCGCCGTAGCCCTTGATCAAGTCCAGGCGGGCGTCCACTTCATCGGCGCCGTCGAGCGTGACGTCGATCGACGGCGCGTCGTCCAGCGACACGAGCGGGATGCCGAGTCGGCGGGCCAGCGTGGCGGTGGCCTCCGACGTGGGCACGGCCGTCACCCGGAGCCCGGCCTGCACGGCCCGGCCAAGTTCGTGGACGAATGCCCACGCCGCCTGACCGCTGCCGAGGCCGATGACCTGTCCGGGGCGTACGTAAGAGAGGGCGTGGGACGCCAGCGCGGCGGAGTCTGATTCGCTCAGGCGGGACGGCACGTCGAGAGCATAGTCGACATGACGTCATCTTCGCTCCTAGCCTGCCAGCAGCACCTCGTCGGTCACGCGGGCGAGATCGCTGACCACGACGTCGGCCTCGCGGCGCACGGCGCCCGCGCGGCCCGGCGGGACCAACGCCACGCAGCGCATGCCGGCGCGCCGCGCGGCGATCATGCCGTTCCGGCTGTCCTCGATCACCACGCACTCACCGGGCGCCATGCCGAGCGCGCGCGCGACGGCCAGGAAGACGTCGGGTTCGGGCTTGCCGCGAGCGACTTCGTCGCCGCTCATCACCACGGAGAACCGGTCGAGCACGTCGAGGCAACGCAACACCCGGTCGATGAACGGCCGCGGCGACGAGGACGCGACGGCGAGCGGCACACCGCGCCGGTGCAGCCGCTCGACGAGGGCGAGCGCGCCCGGCACCGCCGCGATCGCGTCGTCGGGGCATTCGCTCATCAGCTTCCACTTCTCGGCGATGGCCGCCTCGACGTCCGCGACCACGCCGTGCTCCCGGAAGACCGCCGCGAAGAACTCGCGGTCGGAAACGCCCATGTAGGCGCCGCCGGCCAGCACACCCGGATCGATGCCGAGCCGGCTGAGCTGGCGCTCTTCGCTCTGGACGTGGAGGCGCTCGGTGTCCGAGAGCACGCCGTCCATGTCGAAGATGACCGCGCGGATCACGACGCGACTCAGCCCCGCCAGTGCGAGAGCTTCTCGTTGAGGTGGTCGAGGCCGAGGACGATGGCGATCGAGGCCACCGAGACGAGCCCGGTGGCGGCGAACAGCTCCGGCGCCCGGAAGCCGTTGGCGAGGCTCCCCATCACGCTGCCCATGCCGCGCACGCCGGCGAACATCTCCACGATCAGCACGCCGAGCAGGCAGAAGACGATGCCGAGGCGCAGGCTCGCCAGCACCGACGGGACGATGGCGGGCAGGATCACCTTCACGTAGACCTGCCACGGGCGCGCGCCATACGAGCGAGCCACCGTCAACAGCGTGCGGTCGACGTCGCGGACGGCGCCCATGACCAGCACCAGGATGGGAAAGAGCCCGTGGATCGTGCCGTAGGCGATGGCCGGCGCGGTGCCGAAGCCGAGCATCAACACGATCCAGGGCAGGACGAGGATCTTGGGCAACCCGTACACCGCGCCGACGAACGGATGCAGCGTGTCGTGGAGCGAACGCACCGAGCCGATCACGATGCCGCCGGTGACGCCGAGCACCGCGGCCAGCACGTAGGCGATGGCGGTCTTGAGCAGCGTGTCGCCGAGCGCGCTCATCGCCGTCGGGGCAATCGCGCCGAAGCCCCGGATGACCGCGCTCGGCGCCGGCACGAAGAGTGGATCCACCAGCCGCAGGCGCACGACCGCTTCCCACACGCCGAGGAGCGTGAGCACGCTCACGGCTTGCAGCGCGCGAACCCGGACGGTCGCGCTCACGCCGTCCACCGGCGGGCGCGGCGCTCGACCAGGCTCGCCGCCGCGTCGCTGGCGATGATCAGCACGAGCGTGACGATGACCAGCGCCACGTAGTCGGCCGTCCGGAAGAGCCCGTAGGCGTGGTTGATGAGCGATCCCATGCCCGACTTCGAGCCGAGGATCTCGCCGACGATCACGCCGATGACGGCCAGGGCCAGTCCGGTGCGCAAGCCCCCCATCAACGTGAAGAGCATGCCCGGCACCATCACCTTCGTGAAGACCGTGACCGACGAGGCGCCGAAGCTCCGGGCCACGGTGACGAGATGGACGTTCACCTGGCGGATGCCGGCGAGCACGGCGAGCGTCACCGGAAAGAAGCCGAGCAGGAAGCCGAAGGCGATCTTGGACGCGGCGTCGAGGCCGAAGAAGAGCATGAGCGATGGGTACCAGACGACCGACGGCACCGCGTAGAGCGCGGCCAAGATGGGGCCGTAGGCGCGGCCGAGCACGCGGTAGAGGCCGAGGCCGAAGCCGACGGCGAGCCCGCCGCCCACGGCCAGGCCGTAAGCGACGACGATCTCCTGCGCCGTGAGCAGAAGATGCTCCGGCAGATCGGGATACGAGCGCAGGCGGAGCAGCTCGGCGAGCGCGGGCAACGCCGCCGACGGCGGCACGTAGATGAGCGGATTGCCGACACGCGCGGCGATCTCCCAGAGAGCGAGGATCGCCAGGAGGATCAGCGCGCGGATCGCCAGGATCGTCACGCCTCCCCCATGGCACGCAACGACTCGTCGCGGATCTCGCTCCAGAGCTTGGCCCTCAACGTGACGATCTCCGCCGACTCCATGAGACGGGGATAACCGTAGGGCAGCTCGATCACGCTCTTGATCCGGCCGGGCCGCGCGGTCATGACCACCACGCGCGACGACAGCGCGAGCGCCTCGTGCAGGCTGTGGGTCACGAAGATGACCGTGCGCTCGGTCCGGCGCCAGATGTCGAGCAGCCACTCGCCCATGAGCACGCGCGTCTGCTCGTCGAGGGCTCCGAAGGGCTCGTCCATCAGGAGGATTTGCGCGTCCACGGCCAGCGCGCGGCCGATGGCGACCCTCTGGCGCATGCCACCCGACAGCTCGCGCGGATATTTCTCGGCGAAGCGGCGAAGGCCGAGCGGGCCGAGCAGCTCGGTGGCGACGGCGCGCCGGCGCTTGCCGTCCACGCCCTGGATCTCGAGGCCGAACTCCACGTTCTCGACGGCGGTGCGCCAGGGAAAGAGGCCGGGGTCCTGGAAGACGGTGGCCACGCGCTTGGGATCGGGCCCGGTCACCGGCTGAGTCTCGATCAGCACGCGGCCGGCATCGGCCTGCACGAGCCCGCCGACCATGGCCAGCAGCGTGGACTTGCCACAGCCCGACGGCCCGATGATCGTGCAGAACTCGCCGCGCCGAACCGCCAGGGAGACGTCGCGGACGGCGTCGACGGCGCCCGACGTCGTCTCGTAGCGCTTGCTGACCCCTTCGATCCGGATCAGCTCGACAGCGCTCACTGGTCTTGCTGGGGGCCCCGATATGGCCCCCGGTCGCCCCTTGATGCCACGGGACGTCTCACACGGATTCGAGGATGCCGCGGGCGATGAGGAGGCGCTGGATCTCGGACGTGCCTTCGCCGATCTCGGTCAGCTTGGCGTCGCGGAAGATGCGCTCGACGGGAAACTCGGTGATGTAGCCGGCGCCGCCGTGGATCTGCACCGCCCGAGTTGCCGCCTTCATCGCGGCTTCCGAGGCGAAGAGCTTGGCCATGGCCGCCGCGTGGGCGGAGGGCTCGCCAGTGTCCTTGAGGTGCGCGGCCCGCAGCGTGAGCAGGCGCGCCACCTCGACGTCCGTCGCCATCTCCGCGATCATCCCCTGCAGGCCGTTGAACTCGGCCAGCGTCTTGCCGAAGGCCGACCGCTGCTTCATGTACTTGACGGCCTGATCGAGCGCGGCCTGGGCGATGCCGACGCCCATCGCGGCCATCGCGATGCGCCCGCCCTCGAGCACCTTCATCGCCTGCACGAACCCTTCACCGCGCTCACCGATGAGGTTGCCGGCCGGGACCCGGGCGTCCTCGAAGATCAGCTCGGCCGTATCCGACGCGTGCAGGCCCAGCTTGCGATAGGGCCGGCCCGCGCTGAAGCCCTTGGTGCCCCGCTCGACGATGAAGGCCGAGATGCCCTTGGCCTTCTGGCCAGGGTCGGTGCGCGCCATGACGACGGCGATCCCGCCGACGCTGGCGTTGGTGATGAACGCCTTGCTCCCGTTCAGCACGAAGCCGCCATCGCGCGGCTCGGCCCGCGTGCGAAGGGCGGCGGCGTCCGAGCCGGAGCCGGGCTCGGTGAGGCCCCACGCTCCCAGCGTCTCGCCGCTGGCCAGGCGTGGCAGGTATTTCGCCTTTTGCTCGCGCGAGGCGTGCAGCGCGATGTGATTCGAGCAGAGCGAGTTGTGGGCCCACATGGTGATGCCGACCGACGCGTCGCCGCGGCACAGCTCCTCGACGATGAGCGCGTAGGACACGTAGTCGAGCCCCGCGCCGCCGTATTCCTCGGGCACCAGCACGCCGAGCAGCCCGAGCGGCGCCAGCTTGTTGACGATCTCGAACGGGAACTGGTGGCGCTCGTCGAAGGGCGCGATCTTGTCGCCCAGCTCGTCCTCGGCGAACTGCCGGGCGACCTCTCGGATCTCCTCCTGCTCGGGCGTCAGCTCGAAATCCATGGCCTCACGCGCTGTTCTTGCGAGCCTTCACGTCTAGACGGCTGCCCGGACGTGGTCGTGGACGAAGCGGATGATGTCCTGGGTCGAGGTGCCGGGACCGAACAGCTCCTTGACGCCGATCGCTTTCAGCCCGGCCACGTCCTCGGGCGGAATGATGCCGCCGCCGAAGACGACCACGTCGTCGGCGCCCTTCTCCTTGAGCAGCTCGATCACGCGCTTGAAGAGATAGTTGTGGGCGCCCGACAGCACGCTGAGCCCGATGGCGTCGGCGTCTTCCTGCACCGCGGTGGCCACGACCTGCTCGGGCGTCTGGTGGAGCCCGGTGTAGATGACCTCGATCCCGGCGTCGCGGAGGGCACGGGCAACGATCTTGGCGCCGCGATCGTGACCGTCGAGGCCCGGCTTGGCGACGACGACGCGGACTTTGCGCTCGGTCATGGCCGGATCTCTGCGTTCGCTCATCGAGCTAGGCCGTCCCGCCGGCGAGCACGCGGCCAAGCTTCTCGCTGACCTTCATGATCTGGCCGCGATCACCGGTCACCGGCTTCCAGTCGAAGCCCTTGCCGTCGCTCGTCCAGCGCGGGATGAGGTGCAGATGGAAGTGCGGCACCGATTGGAAGGCGGCGGCGCCGTTGGCCTGGAGCATGTTGAGCCCGTCGGGCTTGACGGCGCTGCGCAGGGCGTTGGCAACACGCTTGGCGGTGACGATGGCCGCCTTCAAGTCTTCGTCGTCGGACTCGAACAACGTCGCCGCGTGGTTCTTGGTGACGACGAGGCAGTGGCCAGAGTTCAGCGGATTGATGTCCATGAAGCAGAGCGTCCGCGCGTCCTCGTAGACTTTCAAGGCCGGAATCTGTCCGTCGCGGATCTTGCAGAACACACAATCGCTCATGCGCGACTCCCTGCGCCCTCACGGGCGACGCGGCTCATGACGTCTTCCATGCGATAGCCGTAGAGCTGCGGCGGTTCCACGCCCGCCTCGGCCAGCCAGGCGTCGAGTTGACTGCGATGGTGCACCTCATGCTCGACCATCGCCATGAGAAAGCGCCAGCCTCGCACGGTCCCGCCCTCCAGATCACGCCGCGACGCTGCCAGCTCGGCGTCGGGCAGCGTGGCCAGGCGTGCCATCTCTTCCTTGTGGACGCGAGTCAGGAGCTCGCGCGTGGCCGCGTGGTCCAGCGGCGGTCCGGGCTCGAGATCCGACGTCCAGCGATCGTCGATGACCTTGGCCACGTAGAAGCGCTCGGCGCCGGCCAGGTGGCGAACGATCTCGCCGCACGTGAACTCGCCCGCCCGCGGCGCCCAGTCGATCAGGTCCGGAGTCACCCGGTCCACCACCGCCCACGTGCGGCGGCGAATGGACTCGAAATAACGAATGAAGTCGGCCACCGACGCGATCATCGACTAGACCGTCACCGTCCATCCGCGCGGGTCGGGGGCGGTGCCGTACTGGATGCCGACGATGGTGTCGTACAGCCGCTGGGTCAGCTCACCGATCCGGCCGCCGTTGACGACGATGCGGTCGCGCTGGAAGGCGAGCTCACCCACCGGCGAGATGACGGCGGCGGTGCCCGTGCCCCAGACCTCCTTCAGCGTTCCCTTGCTGGCCGCCTCGCGGACCTCGTCGATCGTCACCGGGCGCTCGGACACGCGCAGCTTCCACTCGCGCATGAGGGTCAGGACGGAGTCGCGGGTGACGCCGGCCAGGATGGTGCCGGCGAGCGGCGGCGTGATGATCTCGTCACCGATCTTCAGCATGATGTTCATGGTGCCGACTTCTTCGATGTACTTGCGATGCACGCCGTCGAGCCAGAGCACCTGGGTGAAGCCCTCGTGCTTGGCCTCTTCGGCCGCGTACAGGCTGGCCGCGTAGTTGGCCGAGGTCTTGGCCTCGCCCAGGCCGCCCACCACGGCGCGCACGTACTTGTCGATGACCTTGATCTTCACCGGGTTCATGCCTTCCGGGTAATAGGGCCCGACCGGCGAGATGATGACGAAGTAGAGATACTGCTTGGCCGGCCGCACGCCGAGGAAGGGCTCGCTGGCGACGATGGTCGGACGCACGTAGAGCGACGTCCCCACGCTCGACGGCGTCCAGTCGCGATCGACGTCGACCAGCGTCGTCCAGGACTTCAGCACCATCTCCGGATCGAGCGTCGGAATGCACATGCGCTCGGCCGTCCGGTTCAGGCGCTCGACGTGCTTCTGGGGACGGAAGAGGCGGATCTTGCCGTCGCGACCGCGAAACGCCTTGAGGCCCTCGAACAGGCCCTGGCCGTAGTGCAGCACGGCCGTGGCTGGATCCATCGGAAACGGACCGTAGGGCTCGACGCGCGGGTCGTACCAGCCCTTCTCCTCCTGGAAGTCCATCACGAACATGTGGTCGGTGAAGACGTTGCCGAAGGCGAGGTCCTTGTCCTTTGGCTTCTCCTTCTTCGTGGCCGTGCGCAGGATCCTGATCGCGTCGTTCATGACTCTCCTCTCACGTCTTCAGCGAACCAGATAACCGACACAGTTCACAGCGCGTCCGAGTTCGATGACATTCGCAGCAATTCGCTGGGCTGTCGCTGTAGGACATTTGCAGAAATGGCCGCACGTCCGGAACGCCACACGAACCCCAATGGCCCACGTCTCGAAACTCCAGCTTCGGTCAAGGCCTTTCACCATGCACATCTCCTCGGCGGCCGATCAAAACGGCCCAGATGCGAGGCGGCAAGGAGCGACGACCGAGGCGTACGCGGTTGTACGCCGCAGGGGAGGAGCGACGAGCCAACGACGCAGATGGGTCGTTTTCATCGGCCGCATCAGAAGATGATCGGCTCGCGATAGATGCCGAACACCTGACGGTACACGTCGGAAATCTCCCCGAGGCTCACATAGTCCTTCACCGCGTCGATGAGGACCGGCATCACGTTCCCGCCGTTGCGGCAGGCGTCGGCCAGTTGCTTGAGCCGGCGCTCGACCCTGGTGACATCACGGGCCGCCTTGAAGCGTGACACCCGCTCGATCTGCTCGACCTCGACCTGCTCGTCGATGCGCAGGTAGTTGATGGGCTTGCCGTCGCGCATGACGTACTTGTTGACGCCCACCACCACCTTCTCGCCGCGGTCGTCCATGAGCTGGTAGCGATAGGCGGCGTCGGCGATTTCCTTCTGCGGGTAGCCGTGGTCGATGGCGCGGATCATCCCGCCCATGGCGTCGATCTTGCCGATGTAGTCGAGGGCGGCGGCCTCCATCTGGTCGGTCAGCTTCTCCAGATAGTAGGAGCCACCGAGTGGGTCGATGGTCAGAGCCACACCAGTCTCTTCGGCGATGACTTGTTGCGTGCGAAGCGCGACCGTGACCGCGTCTTCGGTCGGCAGGGCCCACGTCTCGTCGTAGGAGTTGGTGTGGAGCGACTGGGCACCGCCGAGCACCGCGGCCAGCGCCTGGACGGCCACGCGCGCGACGTTGTTGAGCGGCTGCTGAGCCGTGGCCGAGACGCCCGCCGTTTGGGTGTGCGTGCGAAGCCGCATCGACTCCGGTTTCCTGGCGCCGTAGCGCTCCTTCATGAAGCGCGCCCACATGCGGCGGGCCGCCCGCAGCTTGGCGATCTCCTCGAAGAAGTCGTTGTGGATGTCGAAGAAGAAGCTGAGCCGCGGCGCGAAGCTGTCGATGTCGAGGCCGCGGGCCAGCGCCGCCTCCACGTAGCCCAGGCCGTCGGCCAGGGTGAAGGCCAGCTCCTGCACCGCCGTCGAGCCCGCCTCGCGGATGTGATAGCCGGAGATCGAGACCGGGTTGAAGCGCGGCACGTGCTTGGACGTGAACTCGATCATGTCGGTGACGATGCGCACGGCCGGCTCGGGCGGACAGATCCACTCCTTCTGGGCGATGAACTCCTTCAGCATGTCGTTTTGCATCGTCCCGCCGACGCGGTCCCAGGACACGCCCTGCTTCTCGGCGACGGCGAGGTACATGGCCAGCGCCACCGACGCCGTGCAGTTGATCGTCATCGACGTCGTCACGTCGCCGAGCGGGATGCCGCCGAAGAGGATCTCGAAGTCGGCGAGCGTGGAGATCGACACGCCTTCCTTGCCGACCTCGCCGCGCGAGCGCGGATGATCGGCGTCGTAGCCCATCAAGGCCGGCATGTCGAAGGCGGTCGAGAGGCCGGTCTGGCCCTGGGCCAGCAGATACTTGAAGCGCTCGTTGGTGTCCTCGGGCCGGCCGAAGCCGGCGAACATCCTCATCGTCCACAGGCGGCCGCGGTACATGGTCGGATAGACGCCGCGGGTGAATGGATACTGGCCGGGCTCGCCGAGCTTCTCGTCAGGCGACCAGTCCCCGAGGCTCTCGGGCGTGTAGACGCGCTCGATGGGAATCCCCGAGAGCGTCTCGAACCGCACCGGGCGCTCCTTGTCGGTCATGCGTCCCCTCCCAGGACCTCGCGGGCGATGACGAGCTTCTGGATCTGCGAGGTGCCCTCGTAGATCTGCGTGATCTTCGCGTCGCGGAAAAAGCGCTCCACCTGGTACTCGCGCGTGTAGCCGTAGCCGCCGTGGACCTGGATGGCGTCGGTCGTCACCTTCATCGCCGTCTCGGCGGCGAAGTACTTGGCCATCGACGCCGCCTTCACATAGGGCCGGCCCGCGTCCTTCAGCGCCGCCGCGCGCAGCGTGAGCAGCCGGGCGCCCTCGATGGTCGTGGCCATGTCGGCCAGCATCCACTGGATCATCTGGTGCTGGCCGATAGGCACGCCGAACGTCTTGCGCTCGCGCGCGTAGGCGACCGAGCGCTCGTAGGCGCCGCTGGCGATGCCGACGCCCTGGGCGGCGATGCCGATCCGGCTCGACGCCAGCGTGGCCAGCGCGATCTTGAAGCCCTGGCCTTCCTCACCGAGCCGGTTGGCCACCGGCACCCGGCAGTCCTCGAAGAGGAACTCGGCGGTGTCGGAGGCGCGGATACCGAGCTTCTCCTCGGTGCGCGGCACGCTGAAGCCCGGGGTGCCCTTGTCGACGAGCAGCGCGGTGATCCCGTTGCGCCCCTTGGTGCGATCGGTCTGGCAGAAGACGAGGGCCGACGAGGCCTCGCGGCCGTTGGTCACGAAGATCTTGCGGCCGTTGAGGACGTAGTGATCGCCGTCGCGCACGCCCATCGTCTGCTGGTTGGCCGCGTCCGATCCGGCCTGGGGCTCGGTGAGCGAGAAGCAGCCGATCTTCTCGCCGCGCGCGCACGGCGTCAGGAAATGCTCACGCTGGGCATCGGTGCCGTAATTGAGGATCGGCTCGCAATAGAGCGAGTTGTTCACGGTGAGGATCACCGCGTGCGAGGCGCACTGCTTGGCCAGCTCGATGATCGCGAGGATCAGGCTGACGGCGTCGGCGCCGCTGCCGCCCCAGCGCTCGGGGATCGTCATCCCCATCATCCCCAGCTCGCCGAGACGCTTGACCGTCTCGTGTGGGAAGCGCTCCTCGCGGTCGAGCTCCTCGGCAACGGGCTTGATCTCGCTCTCGGCGAACTCCCGCGCCATCGTCTGGATCATCTGCTGCTCGTCGGTCAATGTCAGCCGCATAGTTATTCGTCCTTACTACTTCTCCAGCAACTTCTTGAATTCCGCGGTCAGCGCCGGCACCACCTCGAACAGGTCGGCGACGATCCCGTAGTCGGCGATCTTGAAGATCGGCGCTTCCGGATCCTTGTTGACGGCCACGATCACCTTCGACGTCCGCATGCCCGCGAGGTGCTGGATGGCGCCCGACACGCCGAAGCCGAGGTAGAGCTTGGGGGAGATGGTCCGTCCCGTCTGGCCGATCTGGAAGCGGTGCGGGCGCCAGCCGGCATCGACGGCGGCACGCGAGGCGCCGACGGCGGCTCCGATGACCTTGCCCATGGCCTCGAGGATCACGTAATTCTCGGGGCCCTTCATGCCGCGGCCGCCCGAGATCACGATCTCGGCCTCGGCCAGCTCGGGCAGGCCGGTCGAGACTTCCTCGCGGCGCTCGATGAACTTCATCTGCGCGCTGGCGATCTTCACCGCGGGCCGCTCGACGGCCGTGGTCTTGCCCGCCTGGCTCTCGGCCGGGCGGAAGACGTTCGGTCGCAGCGTGGCGACCCACGGCTGCTTCGCCCACGTGACCTTGCTCAAGAGCTTGCCCGCATACACCGGGCGCGTGGCGACGAGCTTGTCGCCCTCCATCGAAAACGCGACCGAGTCCGCCGAGATGCCGACGCCCAGGCGCGCGGCCAGCCGCGCCAGCGCTTCGCGCTGACGGCTCGTCACCGGGCCGAAGATCGCCTTCGGCGACTGCACCGCGGCCAGCTCGGCCAGCGCGGCGGCCCAGACTTCACTGCGGTAGGGCGCGAACGCCGGGTTCTCGAGGAGCCACACCTTCGTCGCTCCCCAGCTCCCGAGTTGCTTGAGCCCGTCCTCGGTGGCCTTGTCGGTCAGCCACACCGCTTCGACGGGGCCGCCCAGGCGCGCCGCTTCGCCGATCACCTCGGCCATGACCTTCTTCGGCGTGCCCTTGCGGTCGTCTTCGACCACGCACCAGATTGCGCCAGCCATCGTCGTCGCCCCCTCAGATCTCGAACGTCGTCATCGCATCGATGAGCATCAGATCGCCTTCGCTTCTTCGCGCAGCGAGCGCACGAGCTCTTTCACGGCGGTCGGCACGTCACCCGGGATTGCCTCGGAGGGGGGCTTCGCCCCCCTTCCGATACCTCCCCCCATGATTCGATCGCGCCGGCGAAGCCGGCGCTCGAACGCTGCCATCGCATCGATCAGCATCAGATTGCTTTCGCTTCTTCGCGCAGCGAGCGCACGAGCTCTTTCACGGCGGTCGGCACGTCACCCGGGATGACGCGCCCCGGCGGCCGTGGTGGCAGCGCCTCGAGCGCGACGATGCTGAGCTGCGGCGGCTCGGCGCCGAGCCCGAGATCGCCCGCCCTGAGATCTTTGATCTCTTTCTTCTTGGCTCCCATGATTCCCTTCAGCGTCGGGTAGCGGGGCTCGTTGAGTCCCTTCTGAGCGGAGACCACGGCGGGCAGCGGAAGGTCGAACGCCTCCAGGCCGCCCTCCACCTGTCGTGCAACCCGGACGTGCTTGGCGTCGGCGTCCACGCTCTCCTCCATGATCCAGGCCGCACACGGCCAGCCCAACACCTCGCTGAGCTGCGCGGTCACCGCCCCCATGTCGTCGTCGATCGCCTGCCGCCCGCACAACACGAGCTGGGGCTGCTCCTGCTTGATGACGGCCGCGAGCGCGCGCGCGGTCGTCAGCGTGTCCGCGTTCGTCCACGCGGGATCGTTCAGGTGGATGGCGCGGTCGCAGCCCATGGCCAGGCAGGAGCGCAGCGCTTCCTTGGCGCGGTCGGGACCGAGACACACGGCGACGACTTCACCCTGCCCGCGCTTCTCCTTGATGCGCAGCGCCTCCTCGACGGCGAACTCGTCGTAGGGCGAGACGATCCAGGTGATGCCGGTGGTGTCGATGGCCTTGCCGCCCGCGCCGATCTTGACCTGCGTCGCCGTGTCCGGCACCTGCTTGATGGCCACGAGAATCTTCATTCGGGCTCGCTCCTTTAGGCCTGCTGCTCGTACGTGAGTTCCCGGGTGATGCGGAAGCGGTCACCCGGGATGAAGACACGGTCGAAGACGATGGCGCGGCCGCCGGAATAGGACACGCGCTCGGATTCGAACGCGGGGACGCCGGCCGCACAGCCCAGCTCGCGCGCCTCGCGTGGCCCCAGCCGCACGGCCGCGACGGTCTCGCGCGCCCGTGCGATCGGAAGGCCGAGCTTGTACTCGAGAATCTGGCGCAGCGGCGTGGCCGTCAGGTCCGACTTCAACACGTCCTCGCCGATGTCGGGCGGGAGGAACGAGCGCTGGAGGCTCATCGGATGGCCGTCGACCAGACGAAGCCGCTCCACGGCGACGATGCGCGCCCGCGCCCCGAGGCCGAGGGCGGCGGCCACGCGTCGGTCGGCCACGCCGAAGAGGTTACCGAGGACGCGCGTGGTGACCTGTTCGCCGAGCGCCGTGAGGTCTCCCGCGAAGCGGCGCAGCGCGAGGATGTCGTAGTCGATGGACGGCGCGGCGACAAACGTCCCCAGGCCGTGACGGCGGTCGATCAACTTCTCGCGCTCGAGGACTTCGAGTGCCTGACGCAGGGTCATCAGGGTCACGCCGAACTGACGGGCCAGCCGGCGCTGATTGGGCAGCCGTGCCCCCGCTGTGAGCTCGCCATCGCGGATCTGCTCGCGCAGCGCGTCCGCGATGCGAAGGTAGCGGGGCACCCTCAACCGGCACCTCCTGTGCGATTACTGTTCTAGAACACTGCGCCGAAATCAGCCCGGCTGCGTGTGTGGCCCCGGGAGACGACGACGGAACGGCGAGCCGGCTCAACTCTCGCCGTGACCACATTTTATGCACGCGTCTCCGGCGGTGCAAGGCGTGAACGCTGCCTCCACCGATAGATCACGAGAGTGGCCAGAGATACCACCCCGAGGGTCATGCCGACTGCCATCAACCACTTGGAATGCTTGGACGCCCCCACCCTGGGAGCCCCAGCCAGTCGGGATGCCAGGAGGGGCCGTCAGTCCGGCGACGACGGCGGCGTGAGCCCGGTGAGCGTGAGCGTGCCCACGTGGCCGCGCGCGAGGTCGAGCACGCGCACCGCGTGGTTGTTGGTGTCGGCGATGAAGACGCGCTCGCCCGCAACGGTGAGGCCACTCGGCTCGCTGAAACGCGCGGCCAGGGCCTCGCCGTCGAGCAGCCCAGGCTTGCCGTCGCCGGCGATCGTCCGACATTCGGCGGTGGCGGGGTCGAGCCACTTGATCTTGTGGTTGTACGTGTCGGCGATCAGCAGCGCGCCCTCGTGCCAGAGGACTCCGAGTGGGTGCTGAAGCCTCACCGCCGCCGGCCCGGTTCCATCGCGATCACCGAACTCGAAGAGGCCTTCACCGACGATCGTGCGGATCACGCCCTCGGCCGCAGGCTCGACCATCCTGATCGCGCTCGCCTCGCTGTCGGCCACGTAGAGCCGCACGCCGTCCGTGGTGAGTCCGCTCGGCTGGTTCATCGCCGCCTGCTGCCGCGGCCCGTCCTCGAGCGCTTCGCGCCCCGTGCCCGTATGAGGGCCGATGCGATCGCTTCCGAGCACCATCGCCCAGAGCTGATGAGTCCCGGCCATGGCGACGTAGAGCACGCCGGCCGAGATCGTCAGATCCCACGGTGAGCTGAGAGCGGTCCGGCGGGCGAGGCCGCCCACTCGCTCGCCCACGAGTTTCTGGCCCGTGCCAGCGATCGTCCTCACGCGGCCCGTCGCGAGCTCCACCGTTCGCACCACGTGGTTCTCCGTGTCGGCGACGTAGAGCGTTCCGTCGGCAAGCGCGAGGCCTTGGGGCTGGTGGAAGTACGCCTCCTCGGCGACTCCATCTCCGAGGCCGGGCTTGCCGCACCCGATGATCCGCCGCAGGCTGCCGTCGAGTCCGGCCTCGATGATGCGGTGGTGGCCGGTGTCCGTCACGAAGAGACGGCCGCTGGCCTCGTCGGCCAGGAGCTTTCCCGGGAACAGCAGAGGCGTGGGCGGTGCAGGCTCCTGACCGGGTAGCCCGAGCGCCCGGCGATCGAGAACACCGGCAGCCTCGAACTCGGTGACCATCTCGCCGATGAGCCGATCGAAGGGCTCGAACTGGAACTCGCCCTCGTGCTTGCCGATCACCTTGCCGCGCGGATCGATGAACATCAGCGTCGGCCAGGCGCGCACGGCGTACGACTGCCAGACGCGGAAGTCGCGGTCGTTGACGACCGGGTGGCCCACGTTCAATCTGAGGATGGCCTGGCGCACGCTCTCGGTGTCTTGCTCGGCGATGAACTTGGGCGAGTGAACGCCGATCACGGCCAGCTCGTCGTGCCACTTCCGCTCGAGCCTCCGCAACTGCGGAAGCACGTGCAGGCAGTTGATTCAGCAGAAGGTCCAGAAGTCGAGGAGGACGAGCTTGCCGCGGAAGTTCTTCAAGCTGAGCGCGCGCGCGGCGTTCAGCCACTCGAGGTCGGTGGGGAAATCGGGTGCGTTGACGGCGCCCTCGAAGCGCGCGGCCATCAGACGGCGAGCGAGAGCTGCTCCGGCTTCGCAGCCGGCTCGAGCTTGACCTGACGTCGATCCGTGACGCCGTAACGCTCGCGCAGCGCCACCACCTGACGCTTGATCGGCTCCGTCTCGCTCTTGGGCAGATACGTCGTCGCGCGGTAGAGGCGCTCGTAGTGCGGCAGCAGCTCCGGCCAGTCGCGCGCGAGATGCTCGAGGAAGTGCTCGCGCGTGCCGGGCGCCAGGAACAGCACGTTGCACCACACGCCGGTGGCGCCGGCCTCGCGAGCGGCGCGCACGACGTCGGCCAGCAGCTCCGGCTTGTCGGTGATCCCGGGCAGCACGGGCGCGATGCCCACGCCCGCATTGATGCCGGCGTCGACGAGGGCGCGAAGCGCGCGCAGTCGCTGGCGAGGCGGCGCCGTACCCGGCTCCGTTCTCCGCCAGATCGTCGGGTCGAGCGTGGGCACCGAGAACGTGATGTGAACCTCGGCGCGCCGTGAGGCCTCCTGGAGCACGTCGATGTCCCGGATGATCATGGGGCCGCGCGTGATGATGCTGAACGGGTTGCGCGCTGCGGTCAGGACCTCGAGACACTTCCGCGTGAGCCGGTAATAACCCTCGACGGGCTGATAGGGATCGGTGGCCGCGCCGATCGCGATGCCTTCACCGCGCCACGAACGGCGCGCCAGCTCCTGGCGCAGCACCTCGGCCACGTTCGTCTTCACGCGCACGGACTGGCCGTACTCCTCGCCCGACGGCCGGTCGGCCCGGCGCTCGTAGCCGCGGACATAGCAGTAGGTGCAGCGGTGCGCGCAGCCCATGTAGGGGTTCAGCGACCACTTGAAGGGCATCCCCTTCACCGGGTTCAGCGCGCTCCGGCAGGGCTCCTCGCGATACACCGGGCGAATCATGGGAGGGCAAGGCTATCATGTCTGGCCATTCCACTCATCAGGAGGTTAGTGATGGGCCTCGAGGGCAAGGTCGCGATGATCACGGGCAGCGGCGGCGAGCACGGCTTCGGGCGGGCCATCGCCCGCCGTCTGGCGACGGAAGGCTGCGATCTCGTGCTCACCGACGTCGCGTCGACCGGCACCAAGGTCGTTGCCGCCAAACCGTCCGGGAACTGGGGCGGGCTCGATGCCGTGGCGGACGAAGTGAAGAAAGCCGGTCGGCGAGCGATCACCGGGCTGGTCGACGTCCGCTCGACCGCTCAGATCGATGCGGCGGTGCGCGAGGCGCTCGACACGTTCGGCCGCCTCGACATCCTGGTGAACAACGCCGCCGCTCCGCCCGGCGCCGATCGCGTGCCGGTAATCGAGCTCGGCGAGGAGGCGTGGAGCACGGTGCTCGACGTGAACCTCAAGGGGACGTTCCTGTGCTCTCGTGCGGTCGCGCGCGCGATGCTCGAGCGCAACGTCCGGGGCCGCATCGTCAACATCTCGTCCAACTGCGGGAAGATGGGGTACCCGAAGCTGGCGGCCTACTGCGCCTCGAAGTTCGGGATCCTCGGCTTCACGCAGGCCCTCGCCATGGAGCTGGCGCCACACGGCATCACCGTGAACGCGATCTGTCCGGGTGCCGCCGACACCGACCGTCTCGACTATCTCGGGCGGCGGCCCGATGGATCGTTCGACGCGGCGCTACGCGGGCAACAGATCAGGATGCGTGGTGCCAGCGTCCCGATCGGCCGGCTCGCCACCGCCGACGACGTCGCCGAGGTGGCCGCGTTTCTCGTCTCCGAGAGCGCCGAGTACATCACGGGCCAGGCGATCAACGTGGCCGGCGGCTCGATCATGCACTGAGGGCGGCGCGCGGAGCCAGCCTCGAGGTTGTGGTGTTACGCGTCCGACTCGCTCGAGGTGGCCAGGAGGCGCGCCAGGGCTTCGGGCGAGACGGGCTTCACCAGGTGGGCATCGAATCCCGCTTCGCTCGAACGGCGGCGGTCCTCGGTCTGGCCGTATCCGGTGACGGCGATGAGTGTCGCGGTCTTGCCGAACGCCGAGCCCCGCAGCGTGCGCGCAACCTCGTAGCCGTCGAGCCCGGGAAGACCGAGATCGATCAGGATGACGTCGGGGCCCTCGGCCAGAGCAAGCGTCACGCCGCCGACTCCATCACTCGCCTCGCTCACGTGGTGTCCCTGCGACTCGAGGAGCAGCCGCAGCGACTCCCGGGCGTCAGGGCTGTCCTCGATGATCAGGATCCTTCGAGGCCGCCCGTGAGCGAGCGGCTCTGACGGGGGCCGGGGCGGTGCTGTGGTGACGTCGAGGGGCAGGCGAACGCTGAACTGAGCCCCGCGTCCCTCGCCTTCGGAGAACGCGGTGATCGCGCCTCCGTGAAGCTCCACGAGACGGCGAGTCAGCGTGAGGCCGACGCCGAGTCCTCCGAGCGACCGATCGAGCGGCTGCTCGGCCTGAGCGAACAGCTCGAATACCCGCGGCAGCATCTCGGGCCGAATGCCCCGTCCCGTGTCCGTCACGCGCAGCACGGCGTCACGGGACTCACGGGTGATGTCGATCTCGACGGAACCACCCGCCGGCGTGTACTTGACGGCGTTCTGAAGAAGGTTGCCGACGATCTGCTCAAGGCGCGTCAGATCGGCGCTCACCATCACGGGCTCGGCTCTCACGGTGACGCGATGCTCGAGCCCCTGCCCGCCGTCCCGGAGCAAACGAACGCAGTTGGTGGCCACCTCACCGAGATCGAGCGGCTGGCGACTCAGCGTGATCTTGCCGGCGGTGACGCGCGCGACGTCCAGCAGGTCGTCCACCAGGTGGGCGAGATGGTGAGACTGACGGAGGATGATCTGGCGTGAGCGACGCGTCTTCTCGTCCTGCTCGCCCCGGCGCTCCAGCGCACCCACGGCGGCGACAATGGCGCCCAGCGGGTTCCTCAGCTCGTGGGAGAGCGTAGCGAGAAACTCGTCCTTGGCCCGGTTGGCCTCCGCGGCGGCACGGTAGAGCTGCGCGTTGTCGAGGAACATGCCGGCCAGGTCGCTGATGCCCTGCACGAGCCGCACCTCGTCGTCCGTGATCGACCGACGCTCGGTCCACCAGATCACGAAGAAGCCCCCGACGGGTCGTTCCTTGATACAGATGGGCACGAACAGATCGGACTGGTGGGGGAACCGGTTGAAGGACTCACGATCGACCCGCGGGTTGGCCGCCATGTCGTCCGTCCACACGGCGCGTCGCGCCCCCCAGGCTCCCTCGATCGCCGCGTGATTCTTGATGGGGATCGGGAATTGCTGGAAGGCCTCCCGCATGTGTTGCGGCACACGATAGCCGGCCACCGGGCGGAGGTCATCACCGCTCGGGCCGGCCAGAAAGGCGCCGACCATGTCGGCGCCGAGCGCATGAGCGATCTCGCGAGCCACCCGTCGCATCGTCTCCGTTGGATCGAGCGTCGCGCTCAGGGTGCGGCTCACGGTGAGGAGTGTTTCCGTCTCCCGCAATCGCCGCTTCTGACGGCTCAGCAGCTCGGCCCGCTCGATCTCCTCCTGCTTGCGATCGGACACATCGCGCAGCACCGCGAGGTGCCGGTTGTGCAAGAAATGAGCGGTCGCGGCGTACTCCACGTCGCGCACGGTCGCGTCGGCACACACCAGGCGCAACTCACCCGTCTGCCGGCCGGTCGTCAGGAAGGTCCGCCACGCGGCGTCGAGACCGACGTTGGAATGGAGGAAGTGATCGAAGCGACGTCCCACGAGGTCGGCGGCGGGCGCACCGAGGAGCTGCTCGGCCGCGGGATTCACGTCGATGAAGACGCGCGCGTCATCGACAATCAGCACCGCATCCAGCGCGGCTGCGAAGAACGCCTTGAAGTCCTGATCGCTCGACATCGACGATTGCCCGGCGAGACGCCGTGCCCGACACTACGTCCGGCCCGACACTCAGTCAAGACGAAGACGACGCGCGATTCAGTCGCGGCGGCTCCGCGGAGGCACGTCGGTCGTCAGGAGCGTCTCCACGAAGCGGCTGACGTTGCGCGCATTGAGGCCGAAATCGAAGCCCAGGCGGTGGGCGAGTCGGCTCTCGACCTCGAGCCGCGTGGCCTCGCCATTCTCACGCGCCGCGATCCTGACCACGGTCGCGATCCCGAACGTTCGCCTGCGCGCCTCCAGCGTCAACGCCTCGGCGTCGTAACGGGTGAGCCGCGCACCCATGCGACGCAGGGCGGCGGCGCTGCGGAGCAGGACGTCTTCGGGCGGGCCTTGAACGGCTACTTCTTGTAGTCGCGGTGCCACAACTCGATGTAGTCGCGCGCGTTCCGCTTGATGTCCTCGAGCTCGTCGGCGCTCATCCGGCGCACCGGCTTGGCCGGCACTCCCATCACGAGCCAACCGGCCGGCACGACCTTGCCCGGCGGCACCAGCGCGCCGGCGCCGACCTGAGCACCTTCCTCGACGACGGCGCCGTCGAGGACCACGGCCCCGATGCCAATGCGGGCGTCGTCCTTCACCGTGCAGGCGTGAACGACGGCGCGGTGGCCGATCGTCACACCGGCGCCCACGATGCACGGATGCTCCAGCGTGACGTGGAGCACCGAGCCATCCTGTACGTTCGAGTTGCGCCCGAGCCGCACGTAATTGTCCTGGTCGCCGCGCAGCACGGCCATCGGCCACACGCTGGCGCCCGCCTCGATGGTCACGTCCCCGATGACCTGGGCCGCCTCGTCGACGTACGCGGTCGGATCGACGCGCGGGGTGCGGCCGGGGACGCTTCGGATCACGCCACCTCTCCGGCCGTGACCGCGATGCACTGCCCCGAGATGTTCCTGGACCAGTCGCTCGACAAGAAGACGGCGAGCGACGAGATGTCGTCGGCGACGACCATCCGTCCGAGCGGCTGGCGGGACAGGAACTGCTTGCGCATCTGCTCGAGGGGCACGCCACGCACCTCGGCCTGGCCGGCGATGACGCGGTCGATACGATCGCCCTCCACTGCGCCGGGCGCGATGGCGTTGACGCGGATGTTGTGCGGGCCCAGCTCGGCAGCCAGGCCGTAGGTCATCCCGATCTGGCCCGCCTTCGACGAGCAATAGCCGATGCGGAAGGCGAGGCCGCGGCGCCCGGCCACTGACGAGATGTTGACGATGGCGCCGCCGCCGGCCTTGATCATCTCGGGCACGACGAAGTGCGTGCACATGTACGACGAGGTCAGGCAAGAGTTGACCGTGTAGAACCAGTCCTCGACGGAGTAGTCCTGCACGGGCTTGGTCGGGCCGCCGTCGCCCGCGTTGTTGATCAGCGTATCGATCTTGCCGAAGGCCTTCACGCTCGCGGCCACCAGATTCTTGACGTCGGCTTCCTGGGCGGCGTCGCCGACCACGGCAATCGCGCTGCCGCCAGCTTTCTCGACGAGCCTCACCGTCTCCTTGACCAGCTCGGCCGAGCGCGCGTTGCACACGACCCTGGCGCCCTCGCGCGCGAACTGCAGGCTCATCACGCGCCCGATGCCCTTGCTCGCTCCCGTGATGATCGCGACCTTGCCGTCGAGCATGCCCATGGCTACGCGACCTCGAAGAGGCCGGCGGCGCCCATGCCGCCGCCGATGCACATCGTGCAGACCACGTGGCGGGCGCCGCGCCGCTTGCCCTCGATCAGCGCGTGCCCGACCATCCGCGCGCCGCTCATGCCGTAGGGATGGCCGATGGAGATGGCGCCGCCGTCCACGTTGAGCTTCTCCATCGGGATGCCCAGCTTGTCCCGGCAATACACGACCTGCACGGCGAACGCCTCGTTCAGCTCCCAGAGATCGATCTGGTCCATCCGGAGGCCGAAGCGCTCGAGCAGCCGCGGCACCGCGAAGACGGGGCCGATGCCCATCTCGTCGGGCTCGCACGCCGCCACCGTGAAGCCCCGGAAAATGCCGAGCGGATGGAGGCCGCGCCGCTCGGCGAGCGTGGCGTCCATCACCACGCACGCCGACGCGCCGTCGGAGAGCTGGCTGGCGTTGCCGGCCGTGATGTAGCCTTTCTCGCCGCGTACCGGCGCGAGCTTGGCCAGGCCTTCGAGCGACGTGTCGGGCCGATTGCCCTCGTCCTTCATGAACGTGATCTGCTCCTCGCGCATCTCGCCGGTGGCCCGATCCTGCGTCAGCTTCGTCGTGGTGATGGGCACGACTTCCTTGTCGAAGCGGCCAGCCGCCTGGCCCGCGGCCGTGCGCTGCTGGCTCGCCAGCGCGTACTCGTCCTGCTTCTCGCGCGTGACGTAGTAGCGCTTGGCCACCACCTCGGCCGTGTCGATCATCGGCATGTAGACCTCGGGCTTGTGCTCGTCGATCCACGGCTCGTGAATGCGGAAGTTGTTGAAGTGCTCGTTCTGCACGAGGCTGACGGATTCGAGCCCGCCCGCCACCATGATCGGCACGCGATCGACGATCACCCGCTGGGCCGCCATGGCGATCGCCTGCAGGCCCGAGGAGCAGAAGCGGTTGACCGTCACGCCCGCGGTCGTCACGGGCAGCCCCGCCCGCAGCGCCGACTGCCGAGCGATGTTCTGTCCGGTCGCGCCTTCGGGCAACGCGCAGCCGAGGATGACGTCCTCGACCTCACCCGGCTCCACGCGCGCGCGCTCGACGGCGGCTTTGATGACGTGGCCCGCCATCGTGGCTCCGTGCGTGTTGTTGAGGGCGCCGCGGTAGGCCTTGCCGATGCCGGTGCGCGCGGTGGATACGATGACGGCGTCTGCCATGGATGAGTCTCCTTGCCGACGCGTCAGCGCCGGCGCGCGTAATGCTCGATGATGAACCCCGCGATCGAATGGCGCGCGGGCCCGACCGGCAGCGCGTCGCGTGGGAACCAGCGCGCGTCCTCCAGCTCCTCCTTATCGACGGCGATCTCGCCGCCGGCGTACTCGGCGACGAAGCCGACCATGAGCTGACTGGGGAAGGGCCAGTTCTGGCTCCCGACGTACTGGATGTCCTTCACGTCCACGCCGACTTCTTCCTTCACCTCGCGGGCGACGGCGCCTTCCAGCGACTCGCCGTTGTCGACGAAGCCGGCGATCAGCGCGTAGCGGCCGGGCGCCCAGATGGATTTGCGGGCCAGCAGCACGCGCTCGCCGTCGCGCACGAGGACGATCACGCACGGGTGCAGGTGCGGATAATGCTCGTACTGGCACTTCGGACAGCGCTTGCCCCATTCGCCCTCGATGCGCGTGGTGGCTTCGCCGCAGCGGGGACAGTGTCCGCTGGTCGATTCCCACCAGAGCGCCTGCATGGCCATGCCGCCGAGCGAGAGCAGATTGTCGGGAAGTTTCGTGCCCTGCATCGGGACGCACGTCTCGCGGTGATAGCCGGCCGGCAGCGTGTCCCCGCGCGCCACGGCAACCACCCAGCACGGCTCGCCGCCCCACGTGCCGAGCAGCAGCGCCTGCTTGGCCGCTACCTCGAAGCCCGTGGGGGCGTCGCCGAACGGCAAGGCCAGCTCGTGGTTGTCGTTGGAGACGACCAGGCCCTGGTCCTGGACGATGAGCCAGTGGCCGCGGCGGTCGGGCAGCGCGCCGCCCCGCTTGGCCGGTTCGAACGTCTGGCCGATGCAGTCGCGATTGAACGGCAAGGTCGCGGTGAGTGGGGTCATCGAGCCCATCTTATGGTACAGACCTAGGTATGGACCAGCCATTCACCGAACGCCGGCTGCGCTTCATGGACGCCATCGGCGAGGGGCTCGCGGTCGTCCCGGGAGCCCAGGAGATCATGCGGAACGCCGATACCAACCACGATTTCCGCCAGGCCTCCGACTTCTTCTTCCTCACCGGCTTCGACGAGCCCGACGCCGTCGCGGTCTTCAATCCGACGCACGTCAAGGAGCGTTACGTCCTGTTCGTGCGGCCGCGCGACCGCGAGATGGAGATCTGGAACGGCTATCGGGCGGGGATCGAAGGCGCGGTGGCGCGTTATGGCGCCGACGCTGCCTATTCGATCGATGAGCTCGATCAGAAGCTCCGCGACTACGGCCTGGACCGCCCGGTCCTCTGCTACCGGCTCGGCAATCCCGCATTCGACCCGCGCATCGCGCGCCTGGTCGGCGAGCTGCGCGCGGCCCGCGCGCGCGGCTACACGCCGCCGACGCGCCTCGAGGATCCGTCGCCGATCCTCAACGAGCTGCGGCTCCGCAAGCTTCCCGAGGAGCTGGCCCGCCTGCGCCGCGCCTGCGAGATCAGCGCCGAGGCCCACACCGAGGCGATGCGCTTCACCCACCCCGGCCTCATGGAGTACCAGGTGCAGGCCGTCCTCGAGTACGTCTTCCGTATGAACGGCTCGCGTCGCAACGCGTATCCCTCGATCGTCGGGTCGGGACCGAACGCATGCATCCTGCACTACCTCGAGAACAACCGGCGCATGGAAGACGGCGACCTGCTGCTGATCGACGCCGGGTGCGAGTATGGCTACCAGGCGTCAGACATCACACGGACGTTTCCCGTGAACGGGCGCTTCACGGCGCCTCAGCGCGCGATCTACGACGTCGTCCTGCGCGCCCAGCTGGCGGGCATCGCCGCGGCCAAGCCGGGACAGCGCTACGAGGTGGTCCACGACGCGGCCCGGCGCGTGTTGACCGAGGGCCTGGTCGCCCTCCGGCTCCTCCCCCTCGGCGTGGAGGAGTCGCTCGCGATGCATCACTACCGCGAGTTCTACATGCACGGCACCGGGCACTGGCTCGGCATGGACGTGCACGACGTCGGCGATTACCGGATTCGCGGCGGCTCGCGCGATCTCGAGCCCGGCATGGTGTTCACCGTCGAGCCCGGCCTTTACTTCGACCCGGCCCGCGAGTCGGCCACCTTCTACCTGAGGGAGTTCAGCGAGCAGGAGATGCTCGAGCGCCGCCTGCGGTTGGGCGCGGCCGCCGCCCGGCGGCTGGACGAAGAAGAGAAGGCCAAGGCGGAAAAGATCGTCCACCCGATCCCGCGCGAGTTCCGCGGCATCGGCGTGAGGATCGAGGACGACGTCCTGATCACCGCGTCCGGCCACGACGTGCTCACCATCGGCGTCCCCAAGACGATCGAGGAGGTCGAGCGGGTCTGCGCCGAGGCCCCGCGCCTGCCGCGCTGGTGAAGGTTCTCTCCTTCGACGTCTACGGCACGCTCATCGACGTGCGGGCCGGCTCCCATGCCGCCTTCGCGGACATCCTGAGCTCCGTCGGCGCGTCTCATCTGGATCCACTGGAATTCTGGGAGCGCTGGGAGACGGCCAACGTCCGGCGCTACTGGCCGCCCTATCGCTCGTACCGCGAGATCTGTCGCGACTCGCTCGCCGAGACGTTCGCTGACTTCGGAGTTTCGGGCGACGCAGGGCTGATTCAGAAATACTTCGACGCCTTCCCGACGTTTTCGCGCTTCGGTGACGTGGACGGCGTTCTCGATCGGCTCGCCGGTCGCTTCACGCTCGCTCTCGTCTCGAACATCGACGACGATCTGCTGGCCGTCACACCGCTCGGGCGGACATTCGACCTCGTGTGCACCTCGGAGCGGGCGCGCGGCTACAAGCCCGACGGAACGCTGTTCAGATATCTGCTGAAGGAAGCCGGGGTCGGCGTGAACGCATTACTGCACTGCGGCCAGTCTCAGCGCACCGACATGGTGGGCGCCAAGCCGCTGGGGATCACGGTGGCGTGGATCAATCGCCGCGGGCTGCCCCTGGCCGCCGACGTGCCGAAGCCCGACCACGAGTTCAGCGACCTGCGCCCGCTCCGCGAGTTGCTCGGAAACTAAGTCCCCGCGATCAATCGCTCGTCATGAGGCCATTCCGTTTTGGCGTGAGCGTGAGAAGCACCGGATCGCGGGCCGAGCTCGTTGACAAGGCTCGCCAGCTCGAGGACCTGGGTTATTCCGTGCTCGCCGTTCCCGATCACTTGACCGACCTCCTGGCGCCGATGCCGACGCTCGTCAGCGCCGCTGCCGCGACGAAACGCCTCCGGGTCGCCACGATGGTCCTCAACAACGACTTTCGTCACCCGATCTTCGTCGCCCGAGAGGCCGCGACCGTGGACCTCCTCACCGATGGCCGGCTCGAGCTCGGACTGGGCGCCGGCCACATGAAATCCGAATACGATCAGGCCGGGTTGACCTTCGATCCGGGCGCCATCAGAGTCGAGCGCCTCGGGGAAGCTGTCGTGATCGTCAAGCGCTTGCTCGAAGGCGAGTCGGTGAGCTTCGCCGGGCGTCACTATCGGGTCACCGATCACACGATTCATCCTCTCCCTGTCCAGCGACCTCGTCCGCCCATCTTCATCGGTGGAAGCGCGCCACGGCTCCTGGCTCTGGCCGCGAAGGAAGCCGACATCGTCGGCCTGACGGGCATCGCGTTCCGCCGCGGCGGAGCGGTGCGAGACGTCTCGGACTGGAAGGCGGCGGTCGTCGACGAGCGAGTGAGGCTGGTGAGAGAGGTCGCCGGCGATCGCTACGCTCGCCTCGAGTTGAACGCGCTGGTTCAGCGAGTCGTCGTGACGGACGATCGCCGGAAGGCTGCCGAAGAGCTGGGGCGTCGCTGGCAACAACTGAGCCCCGACGACCTTCTCGAGAGCCCGTACGTGCTGATCGGGACCATCGAACAGATCATCGAGGATCTTCGGGAGCGTCGCGGTCGCTGGGGCATCTCCTACTACGTCATCTTCGAACCGTACATCGACGCGTTCGCGTCGGTCGTCGCCCGCCTCGCCGGCACGTAAGGCCCAACCTCGGCGACGACGCGACGTCGTGCGCTCCGCGACGTCGAACGCTAGAAGCCCAGCGCGATATCGGCCTGCGGGCGGGCGCGCTCGCCATGCGTGGGGGCAGGCGCGGACGCCTCGCTCAGCTTTCTCAGCTCGGGCGTCACCTCGCGCGCGAACAGCCGCATGTTGCGCTCGGCCTCGTCGTACGGCATCCCGGCGTAGGAGAAGACGCCCACGAACGCCTGATTGCTCACGCGCTCGCGGATGTCCAGGATCCGCGCGTAGCACTGCTCGGGGGTGCCCCAGACCTGGAGCCCCAGGAAGAAGTCGATGACCTTGTCGGTGCCGTACTGCGCGATCTTCTCGGTCATCTTGCCGTAGTACTCGTAGCCGCGCGTCTTGGCCAGATGATCGCTGGCGAACTGGTAGTGCTCGAGCACCGACTGGTAGTAGCCGCCGATGTACTGGCGGGCCATCGCCTCGGCGCGGTCGGCGCTCTCGTCGCAGAACGTCCAGCCTGCGGCAATCGGCGCCGGCGCCTCCGCCGCGTTCACCTCGCGGTACATCGCGCGGTAGGCGTCGAGCTCCTTGGCCACCTCGTGCCACGGCTTCTGGGGAATGATCAGGATGCCGACGCCGAGCTCGGCCATGATGCGCGCCGACTCGGGCGAGACGGCGGCCGCATACGTCCGCCCGCGGAACGACTTGAACGGCGCCGGCCGGATCCGTGCGCGCGGCTGATTCACGAAGTCGCCCGTGTGTTCGCAGAACCCGCTCTCGAGCCCGCGCAGGAGCATCGATGCCGACTCCACGAAGCGCGCCCGCGACTCGTCCATCGGAAGCCGGAAGCCGTCGAACTCGACCTTGGCGGCACCGCGGCCGAGACCGAGGATCAGGCGGCCGCCCGACATGGCATCGAGCATCGCCACCTGCTCCGCCACCCGGAGCGGATCGTGCCAGGGCAGGACGACCACCATCGAGCCGAGGTTGATCCGCTCGGTGCGCCCGGCCATGTACGACAGGAACTGCAGCACGTCGGGGCACATCGTGTAGTCGGTGAAGTGGTGCTCGACGCCCCAGATCGAGTCGTAGCCGAGCGGCTCGACGAGATCGGCGAGCCGCAGCTCCTGCCGGTACACCTCGTGATCGGGACGCATCCGGCCCGGATTCTGGAAGACGACGGCGGTGCCGACGTGCATGACGCCGCTCAGAGCCCCGCGACGACCGAGATCTCGACCAGGAACTTGGGCTGGGCCAGTCGCGCTTCCACCGTGGCGCGCGCCGGCGTGTTACCGGAATCGACCCAGGCGTCCCACACCTCGTTCATCTCGTTGTACGACGCCATGTTCGCGAGATAGATGGTCGCCGAGAGGAGCTTCGACTTGTCGCTGCCGACCGACGCCAGCAGGCCGTCGATCTTTTTCAGGGTGTCGGCCGTCTGGCCCTTGGCCGTCGGCTGATCGCCGGCCACCTGCCCGGCGAGATAGACCGTGTTGTTGTGCACGACCGCAGCGCTCATCCGCGGGCCCGGCTGGTGACGCTTGATGCTCATGGTTCCCTCCCGGAGTGGTGAGCGGGAGCATACCACCGTCGGAGCGCGCGGGCGGCCGGGCGGCGTCGCGATGCGTCCGCGGCGTCAGCCGCGCACGAGCAGGACGAGCCCGGAGATGAAGAGCACCGTGAAGACGATCTGGCGGAAGCGCACGGCATCGATCCGGCCGAAGAGCGCGATGCCCGCGAGCACGCCGACGAGGGCGGGAATGGCGAAGCTCAGCCCCAGATGCCACACCTCGCGTGTCAACAACCCGGCCCACTCGTAGCCCCCGAGAATCAGGGTCTGGTTCACCACCATGAACGCCTGGAGGTTCGCCTTCATCCGGCGCGGTGTCCATCCCTGCGTCATCGAATAGATGATGACCGGCGGCGCCGGCGTGCCGATCGCCCCTCCCAGCACGCCGGACAAGAGACCGGCGCCGAAGCCCCACCCGCGACCAGGCAAGCGCTCGGGGAAGAGACGGCGGACCTCGAGGATCACGATCAGCAAGATGAACACGCCGATCAGCCGGTTGATGAGCGACGCCGGCAGCGCGGCCAGGCCCCAGACGCCGATGGGTGTCCCGAGCACGGTACCGACGAGCATGTCGCGGATGCCCGAGAGCCGAAAATCGTCGCGGAGCTGGATGAACACGCCGAGCGTGAATGGCGCGGCGTACAGCGTGAGGAGGACGATCGCCGTGGCCGGCGACATCAGGTATGGCAGGAACGCCAGGCCGACCAGGCCGATGCCAAAGCCGGCCAGGCCCTGCACGAAGCTCGCGGCCGTGATGACGAGGGCGCCGAGCGCCCAGTCGATCACCGCCACCAGGGATAGAACGGCGGCATGTCGGTGCTCGGGCGCTGCGAAAAGCGCGCCGGCCGCTTCGCGATGAAGGCCTCGATGCCCTCGCGGGCATCGGGTGAGCGTCCCGTCCAGAACATCCCCAGCGAGTCGATCCGGTGGGCCTCGCGAGGATGGTCGGCGCCGAGCAGCTTCCACAGCATCTGGCGGATCAGCGCGACGGAGACGGCCGACGTGTTGTCGGCGATCTCGCGCGCCAGCTCTCGCGCGGTCGCGAGCAACGCGTCCGGCGCGACGACGCGACTCACCAGGCGCCCGGCCAGGGCCTCCTCGGCGGAGAACACGCGTCCCGTCAACGCCCACTCGGCCGCCTGACTCATGCCGACGAGGCGCGGCAGGAACCACGTGCTGCACGCCTCGGGCACGACACCACGGCGGGCGAACACGAACCCGATGCGGGCCGCGGTGGACGCGATGCGCACGTCCATGGGCAGCGTCAGCGTGATGCCGAAGCCGACGGCCGGTCCGTTGATCGCCGCGATGACCGGCTTCTTGAGGTCGAAGATGCGCAGCGTCACGCGTCCGCCGCCGTCACGATGCTCGTCCGCGGTCGAGCGGTCGGCGCGATCGAACGTCCCGCCGCCAGCGCCGAGGTCGGCGCCCGCGCAGAACGCGCGGCCGGCGCCGGTGACGATCACCGCCCGCACGCCGTCGTCGGCATCGGCCGCGTCGAACGCGGCGATGAGCTCGTCGATCGAGCGCGCGGTGACGGCGTTGAGGCGGTCGGGACGGTTCAGCGTGATCGTCGCGACGGAGTCGGCGACGTCGTACAAGATCTGCTCGTAGGACATGGCGGTCTCCCGCGCGCTATCCTACCCGACATGTCCGAGGCCGCCGACGCCATCGAGCAGCTCCATGCGCGAGGCGTCACCGACGGCCTGCCCGTCGTGCCGCCCACCCGCGCGCTGGTCGACGCGATGATCGCGGCGTCCGATCGCCGCGCCGACGAGCTCATCGCCAGCGTCGCGCCCGCCAATGGCCGCGCGACGATCGAGAAGATCGCGATCAACGCGGTGATGGCGGGCTGCCGCCCCGAGTACATGCCGGTGGTCGTGGCGGCCGTCCGCGCGATGTGCGACGACGCGTTCGATCTCGTCGGCATCTCGGGGACGACCGATGCGGTGGCGCCGATCTTCATCGTCAACGGCCCGGCGCGGGCGGCGATCCAGCTCAACTGCGCCGCCGGCGCCCTCGGCCCCGGCACGCGCGCCAACGCCACCATCGGCCGCGCCCTCCGGCTGATCTGGGCCAACCTCGGCGGCGCGCGGCCCGGCGTCATCAGCATGTCCACGTTCGGCAATCCCGCGCGCTACGCGTGCTGCTTCGGCGAGCACGAAGAGGCGAGCCCGTGGGAGCCGCTCCACGTCGAGCACGGCTTCGCGCCCGGCGAGAGCACGGTGGCGGCGTTCCCGGGCGAGCCGCTGGTCGTCGTGGCCGATACCCAGAGCCGCAAGGCCGCCGACGTGCTGGCGACGATCACGCGGACGCTCGAGGTCGTCGGCAACCACACGCTGAGGAACCTGGGTGACGTGCTGATCGTCTTCGCCCCCGAGCACGCGCAGGTGATCGGCGACGACGGCTGGTCGAAGGCCGACGTGCGGGATTATCTGTGGGAGCGGCTTCGCGGGAAATTCCGCGCGCCGGAAAACTTCCGGCTCCTGGTGGCCGGCGGCACCGCCGGGCGCTTCACGGCGCTGATCCCCGGATGGCCCTTCCCGAACGCGCCGACCGCCCTCGTGCTGAAGAAGATCGGCTAGGACCTAGGCGCGGCGGGCGTGAGGCTCGTCTCGGTACGCGAGGCGGATCGTGTAGGCGGCGAAGGCCGTGCTGGCGACCAGCAGCACGACGAGCGAGACGCCGGACACGACGCTGAGGAAGCCCTGCCGGTCCGGAGCGAAGAGTCGCGGCAGCGCGACGTAACCGGTCTCATCGGCGCGAGGCGCCGTGCCCACCCATCCCGAAGCACCGCTGTGCTCGATCGCAGGAAGGATCGTGCGCACCGTCGCCACGGCTGCTATTCCAACGAGAGCCAGGATCACCAGGACGAGGACCACGCTCATCACACTGTTCATGGCTTTCCACTGCGGCAAGGCCGGTGCCGGCGACTGGCCCTACGCGCTCCGGTAGCCGCGATCCCTCATGCACTTCTCGTACGTCCCCTCGCGTCCGCGCTCACGGATGATGTCGCGTACGACGTCGGCAAGTCCGCCGACGATGAGATCGGGGGTCTGGCCCGCGTCCATCGCGCTGCGGGCGCACTCGGTCTCGTCGAGGGTCACCTGGTTGGAGCCGATGCCTACCTTCCTCCACTTCTCGCCCGACACGTCGAGCTCGGCCGCGCATCCGCCGACGGCAACCGCGAGGAGAACGATCGCGAGGGCCCTCACAGCTCCACCAGCACTTTCATCACGGCGCCTCCCTTGAGTGCCTCTTCCATGCCTTCGTTGATCCGCTCGAGTGGGATTCGACGGCTCACCAGCGGGCCGAGGTTGACGGCGCCGGTGGCCGCCAGGCGAATGGCTTCTTCCCAGTCCTCACGCGCGTAGAGCCGGCTGCCGTGCATGTGGAGCTCGCGCGCGAACATCTGATAGAGATTCACCGGCATCGGCTCGGCGTGAATGGCCACGATGCTGACGGTCCCCCACACCCGCACGACGTCGGTGACGGCCCGCACGGCGGCGGGATGCCCGGTGACCTCGAAGGCGATGTCCACGCCGATGCCCCCGGTCCAGTCGTTGGCGAACTTCACGACGTCGGCGTCGGGCCCGACGGTCGGCAGCCCGAGATTCTGCAGCATCTCGATGCGGAACCGGTTCACCTCGGCGACGGCGACGCGCGCGCCGCGCTCGCGGCACACCATCGCGATCAGCGTGCCGATCGGGCCGCCGCCGAACACGAGCACGGTGTCGCCCGCCTTCACGCCGGCCCGGCGCACGTCGTGCGTGGCGACGGCGAGCGGCTCGATCACCGCGGCGGCATCGTCGTCGAGCGTGTCGGGGACGTGGAGCAGGCGCGCCGCCGGCACGGCCCAGTACTCCTGCAAGCCGCCGGGGACGTCGACGCCCAGGACCTTCAGCGAGTAGCAGAGATAGGACGCGCCCATCCGACAGGCGCGGCAGGCCCCGCAAAACTGAAGCGGCTCGACCACCACGCGGTCGCCCACGCTGAAGCCGCTGTCGCGCGGCGCGCGAACGACCTGGCCGAAGGTCTCGTGGCCGGTCACGCCGCCGCGGGGCACGCGGTGATCGAGGTGGCCCTGGAAGATGTGGAGGTCGGTGCCGCAGATGCCGACTCGTCGCATGCGCAGCAGGGCCTCGCCGGCTCCCGGCTCGGGCACCGGCAGCGTCCCCGTCGCGAACTTCCGCGGGCCCTCGTAGAACGCCGCCCGCATCGTACCGCCGGCCGTCATCGCCGTTTCCTCCCCTGCGTTATGATAGCGCCATGAACGTCGAGATTCGTCGCTGCGTCGTCTGATCCGATCTCCGTCAGGAGGCGGTACGCCTCCGCGACGAGCTGCAGTCGCAACAGATCCCCGCAAAGATCCGCTGGGGCGGCTTCGGCGAGCTGTCAGTCACCGTCGACGGCCGGACCGTCTTCTCCAAGCGCCAGGCCGGCCGGCTCCCCGAAGCCGGCGAGATCCCCCGCCTGGTTCAGTCGGCGCGCTGAAGGCTCAGCCCTTCTTCGGGTAGCCCGCACCGCCCAGCGCGTCGCCGATCTCGGCGAGGATCGCGGGATCGTCGATGGTCGCCGGCACGCCGTACTCCTGACCGTCCGCGATCTTCTTCATCGTCCCGCGCAGGATCTTGCCCGAGCGCGTCTTGGGCAGCCGCTTGACGACGAGCGCGGTCTTGAACGCCGCCACCGGCCCGATCTGCTGGCGAATCTTCTCCACCAGCTCGCGGACGATCTCGGCATCCGCCCGCGTCACGCCCGCCTTGGTGACGACGAAGCCGACGGGCACCTCGCCCTTGATGTCGTCGGCCACGCCGACCACCGCGCATTCCGCGATGTCGGGATGCGACGCCAGCACCTCTTCCATCGCGCCCGTCGAGAGCCGGTGGCCCGCCACGTTGATGATGTCGTCCACGCGGCTCATGATGTAGAGGTAGCCGTCGTCGTCGCGATAGCCCGCGTCGCCGGTGAGATAGAACCCCGGGTGCTTCGTGAGATACGACGTCTCGTAGCCCGCATCGTTGTTCCACAACGTCGGCAGGCAGCCCGGCGGCATCGGCAGGCGGATCGCGATCGAGCCGATCTGGCCCGCCGCCATCTCGGCGTTGTCTTCGGACAGCACGCGCACGTCGTAACCGGGCACTTGCTTGGTGGGCGAGCCCGGCTTCACCGGCAACATGCCGAGGCCCACGCAGTTGGCGGCGATGGGCCAGCCTGTCTCCGTCTGCCACCAGTGATCGATCACCGGCACGGCGAGCTTCTCGCGCGCCCACAGCAGCGTGTCGGGATCGCAGCGCTCGCCGGCCAGGAAGAGCGTGCGGAAGCGCGAGAGGTCGTGCTTCGTCATGTGGACGCCGTGCGGGTCCTCCTTCTTGATGGCCCGAAACGCCGTGGGCGCGGTGAAGAGCGCGTTGACGCCGTGCTGGCTGATGAGCCGCCAGAACGCGCCGGGATCGGGCGTGCCGACCGGCTTACCCTCGTAGAGGATCGTCGTGCAGCCCTTGAGCAGCGGCGCGTAGACGATGTAGGAGTGGCCGACGACCCAGCCGATGTCGGACGCCGCCCAGTACACCTCGCCGGCGCCGACGCCGTAGATGTTCTGCATCGACCATTTCAGCGCCACCGCGTGACCGCCGTTGTCCCGGACGACGCCCTTGGGGATGCCGGTCGTGCCCGACGTGTACAGGATGTAGAGCGGGTCGGTGGCCGCCACCGGCACGCACTCGGCTGGTTGCGCGCTCGCCATCGCGTCGTCCCAGTCGACGTCGCGCCCCTTCCCAAGCGGCGCGCGCTCCTGTGGGCGCTGGAGGATCACGCAGCGCTCGGGCTTGTGGCTGGAGAGCGCGATGGCGCCGTCGAGCAGCGGCTTGTAGGGAATGACGCGATTGACCTCGATGCCGCAAGAGGCCGAGACGATCAGCCGCGGCTTGGCGTCGTCGATGCGCTTGGCCAGCTCGTTTGCCGCGAAGCCGCCGAAGACGACCGAGTGGATGGCGCCGATGCGCGCGCAGGCCAGCATGGCCATCACCGCTTCCGGCACCATCGGCATGTAGATGATGACGCGATCGCCCGTCCGCACGCCCTGACGCTGCAGCATGCCGGCCACGCGGGCGACGCGGTCGCGCAATTCGTCGAACGTGAACGTGGTCACGGTGCCGGTGACGGGGCTGTCGTAGATCAACGCGCGCTGCTTGCCGCGCCCGCGATCGATGTGCGCGTCGAGGGCGTTGTAGCAGGTGTTGAGCCGAGCGCCCACGAACCAGCGATAGAAGGGCGGACGCGAGTCGTCGAAGACGCGATCCCAGCGGCGGTCCCAGTGGATGTCCTCCGCCACCAGGGCCCAGAACCCGGCCGGGTCTCGCATGGACCGGCCGTAGAGCTCGTCGTACCCGCTCGTCATCCGACGTCCTCCCCGGCGGAAAGGTAGCGCGGCGTCGTCAGCAGTGGCAAGCCGGCGGCCAGACCCGGCGCGCGAGGTCCTCGGGGGTCTCGCCGAAGACCGCGCGGAAGTTCAGCGCGCGATCGCGCTCGTGCGCGAAGGCCTGGAAGTACTCCCGCGTCCGCGCGAACCCGTAGCGATCGATGAGCCGGTCGGCGAGTGCGAACGACACGCCGTAGGTCGTGTCCGTGCCGTCGCGCCGGCTCCGCTCGATGAAGTCGCGCGGGTCGTCGAGGCCGCCCAGATCGATCGGCGCGCGGGGGGCGTGGATGGAGGCGAGACGCCCGTCGCGCTCGGCCTGCATCGGCTGGAGGCGCAGGCGATCGAGCACCACGAGCGACGCCCAGTCGGCGACGCCCTCGGCCATCCATTGCGAGGCGCGGCCCTGCCCGCCCGCCAGCTCGACCTGGCCGACGTGCGTCATCTCGTGCGCGACCAGGCGCAGCCACTCCCGAACGCCACGGCGCAAATCCGCTGATCGTCCGAGCCCGATGCTGGGCTCGAGCAGGAACAGGCTCGACTCGAGGCTGGCGCCGACAGCCAGCCCGCTGATGGTGGCCGCGAGCGGCGGAGCCACGCCGCCGTCCTGCACGAGGCCTTGCTCGAAGAGCTTCGGTGTCGCGTAGAGCCGCAGCGTGACCTCGGCCGGCAACGGCAAGCGGAGATCGTCGCGCAACACGAGAGCGACGCGGCGCACAGCGCCCTCCGGCGTGACGAGCGGGAGCGCGTCGAGGCCGAGCGCGATCGGCGCGATCGGAATCGTGAACGTGGCCCGGCGGCTGTCGGTCGTGGCCCGAACGCTGAGCGCGAGGGCCAGGAGCATGGCCAGGGGCACCAGGGCGGTACGGCGGCGGTGGCGAGCGGACAGCATCGCTGGAGTGTACTATCGGGGAAACTCGCCCCGAGGAGAGAAGGATCCATGAGAGAAGCCGTCGTGGTGGCCAGCAGCCGCACGCCCCTCGCCAAGTCTCACCGTGGTTCCTTCAACATGACCCGCCCCGACGACCTCGCGGCCCACGCCATCCGCGACGTCCTCGGCAAGGCGCCCCAGCTCGAGCCCAAGGAGATCGAAGAAGTCATCCTGGGCTGCGGTCAGCCCCACGGCTCGCAGGGGCACAACATCGCGCGCGTGGCGGCGCTGCGCGCGGGGCTGCCGGTGACGACGCCGGGGGCGACGGTGAACCGCTTCTGTAACTCGGGGCTGCAGGCCGTCGTGCAGGCCGCCCACATGGTCCTGCAGGAAGGTGTCGAAGCCGCCATCGGCGGCGGCATCGAATCGATCACGATGCTCCAGCGTGACAACAGTCCGAACCCGTGGGTGAAGGAGCACTACCCCGGCCTCTACATGGTCATGGGCGACACCGCCGAGGTGGTAGCCAAGCGTTATCACGTGAGCCGGCAGGCCCAGGACGAGTACTCGCTCTCGAGCCAGCAGCGGACGGCGCGCGCGCAGGACGAAGGCTTCTTCAAGGAAGAGATCGCGCCCATGCAGGTCAAGCGCGCGATCCTCGACAAGAAGACGGGCGACAAGATCGGCGAGGAGGACCACTACGTCGACGCCGACGAGTGCAACCGCGCCGATACGACGCTCGAGGGCCTGGGCAAGCTCGCGCCGGTGTTCGACACGAAGAGCGGCCAGGGGTCGGTGACCGCCGGGAACTCGTCGCAGCTCTCCGACGGCGCGTCGGCGACGCTGGTGATGTCGATGGACCGGGCGAAGGCGCTCGGAATCCGTCCGAAGCTCGTCTTCCGCGGCTACGCCGTGGCCGCCTGCGAGCCGGACGAGATGGGGATCGGGCCGGTGTTCGCGGTCCCCAAGCTGCTCAAGAAGCACGGCCTTCGCGTCGAGGACATCGACGTCTGGGAGCTGAACGAGGCGTTCGCGTCCCAGGTCGTCTACTGCCGCGACCGGCTCGGGCTGCCGATGGACCGTCTCAACGTGAACGGCGGATCGATCTCGATCGGCCATCCGTTCGGGATGACCGGCTCACGCCTGGTCGGCACGATCGCCAACGAGCTGCTGCGCCGGCGCGGCCGCTACGGCGTGGTGACGATGTGCGTGGGCGGCGGCCAGGGCGCCGCGGCGCTGTTCGAAGCATGTCGATAGTCCGCGCGTTCACCGAGGCGTTCAATCGCGCCGACGTCGACGGCCTCCTCGACTGCTTCACCACCGACGCGACGTACACGGACAACTTCTACGGCCCGCACCGTGGCCCGGTCGCGCTCCGCGAGATGTTCGCGCGGATGTTCAAGGAGGGCCGCGACTACCGCTGGCAGATGGACACCGTGGTCGAGACTCCCGACCGCGCGGCGGCCGAGTGGACGTTCGGGTACGTCGTCACCGACGCCGTGCCGCGCAGCTCGGGCCGGCGCGTCCGCTTCCGCGGTATGAGCCTGTTCGAGCTGACCGGCGGTCGCATCGCCGCCTATCGCGAGTACTTCGACGTGGGCGCGGCACTCCTCCAGCTTGGCTTCGCCCCGGAGGCGATCGCCAAAGTGCTCACGCGCAAGCACGGCCTCTGAGCGTCAGCGGCGGGCGGGCTCGAGGACCGCGCACGTCTCCTCGGCCTTGAGGTCCGCCGGCCGCCTCGGGCAGCGGGCGGGCAGATAGGGTCGACACCGACCCTCGCTATTGCCAGCCCCGTGCCAGCGGCGTCGTTATTGCAGCCCGGCCGTCGTCCGGGAGACGCAGACCCTGAAGTCGGTTACTCAGCGACCAGCCACGGCATCTCGCGGGCGTGGCGAGCCTCGAAGGCGCGGATCTCGGTCTCGTGGCCGAGCGTCAGCGCGATCTCGTCCTGACCCGTCAGCAGCATCTGCTTGCGAAACGGATCGACGTCGAAGCGGTGCACCGAACCGTCGGGCGCGGTGACGGTCTGGGCCTCGAGATCGACGGTGACCTTTGCTCCCGGAGCCTCGTGGAGCTGGCGCCGCAGCGACGCCGCGGTCGCGGCGGGAAGGATGACCGGGAGCAGACCGTTCTTGAAGCAGTTCTGATGGAAGATGTCGCCGAGACTGGGCGCGATGACGGCGCGGATCCCGAAGGCGTCGAGCGCCCACACCGCCATCTCGCGCGACGAGCCGCAGCCGAAGTTCTCCGCCGCGACCACGGCTTGCGCCGATCGGTAGGCGGGCTGGTTCAGAGCGAACTCCGGTTTCTCCGAGCCGTCGGCCTCGAAGCGCACGTCGTGGAACAGAAAGCGAGCGTAGTCGGCACTCCGAGGCTTGCGGAGAAACCGGGCCGGAATGATACGGTCGGTGTCCACGTTCGGCAGATCGATCGGCACGGCGACCGCGGTCAATCGCGTGAAGGCGCGCATGGCGTCGCCGCTACTCCGGCTCGGCGCGCCCGGCCAGCGCGGCGAGCGCGCGCGTGAGGGCCGCGGGCTCGACCGGCTTGCCGAAGTGGAGGTTGTAGCCCGCCTCCAGCGCGCGGCGCGCATCATCGGGCCCGGCGAACGCCGTGAAGGCGATGGCAGGAATGTCGCGGGCATCGTCGGCGCGGGCTCGCACCGTGCGAATCAAGTCGTAGCCGTCCCGCCCGGGCATCCCGATGTCCGCCACCATCGCGTCGAACCGCGCGTGGTCGAGCGCCGCCAGCGCCTCGCTCGTGGAGGCCGTGGTCACCGGACGGGCGCCACACTTCTCGAGGATCACGGCGAGAACCTCGCGGCCGTCCGGATCGTCGTCCACGAGCAGCACGTTCAAGTCGTCGAGTGCCGGGAGCGACGATTCGTCCCGCGACGCTTCCACCGGCGCCGGCCGCGCGCCATCGGCCAGCAGCGGAAGCTCGATCGTGAACGTCGAGCCCCGGCCCTCGCCCGCGCTGGCCGCGGTGACGGTACCACCGTGCAGCCCAACCAGGTGTCTCACGATGGTGAGCCCGAGGCCCAGGCCCAGGTGCGGCCGCGCGCCTGCCGTGTCGGCCTGACGGAAGCGTTCGAACACGTGCGGAAGGAGGTGCGGGGCGATGCCGCGCCCGGTGTCGATGACCTCGATGCGGGCGTGCGTACCGTGGCGGGACAGTCGGGTCGTCACTCGGCCACCGCGTTCGGTGAACTTGACCGCGTTCGACAGCACGTTCCACACGACCTGCTGGAGCCTGACGCCGTCGCCCATCACGCGCGTGCCGGAGGCATCCATGGCGACTTCGAGCACGACGCCGCCGCTGGTGGCCGCCGGCCGGACGGCCTCGGCCGCGGCGCTGATCACCGTGTCCAGGTACACGGGTTTGCGCTCCACGGTGAGCTTGCCGGCCGCGATGCGTGAGAGATCGATCAAATCATCGATCAGTCGGGCGAGGAGTCGGATGTTGCGCTCGACGGTCTCGATCCCGCGCTTCGAGGCGGTGGCGTCGAGCCGGCCCTCGCGCAGCATTGCGGCCCAGCCGAGCGCCGAGTTCAGCGGCGTGCGCAGCTCGTGCGACAGCATCGCGAGGAAGTCGTCCTTGGCGCGGCTCGCGTCCTCGGCCGCGGTCTGTGCCGTCTGGGCGCGCTCGAGCAGCCTCAACCGCTCCTGGGCGATGGCCCGCCGCTCGGTCACGACAGCGGCCAGCGGCAACGTCGTGACAGCCATCGTGCCCATGAAGACCTGCACCAGGAGGAGCGACGTGTTCTGGTTGCCCACGGCGAACGGCCCGAGCCCGCGCACCGTCGCCGACACCGCGATCCCGGAGAGGATCACGATCAGGGTGGCCGCTTCGCGCACGCCCAGCCTGAAGGCGGCCCAGATCAGCGGCGGCATGGCGACGAACGGCACGGGGAGCATGCCGCGCTCCCAGAAGACGAGCGCGCCGACCAGCACGGTCACGAGCAGCACGCCCACCGCCTCGAGGCGCCGCTCCAGGGCAAACACCGGCGGTTGGGTCCACAGGACGATCAACGGCGCGATGATGAGGGCTCCGACCGCGTCGCCGAGCCACCACGTCCACCAGATCCGGCCGCCCTCGGTCCACGCCGCATAGCCACCGAGCTCGAGGCTCGTCACGCCGATCGTCGCCGAGACCATCGTGCTGAGCCCGGCGATGAGCGCGAACTTGAAGACGTCGCGCGGACGTTCGAAGAGGTGCCGGCCCCCGGCGAAGCGAGTCACGAGCCAGGCGCCCGCCAGCGCTTCGAGCGTGTTGCCGACGGCGATGCCGACCGAGGTCGCGATCGATCCGGCCGTCGTGATGTTCACGACGAAGGCTCCGAGCAGCACCGCCGGCCACAGGCGCCGGCCGCCGACGATCAGCGCGCCGATGGCGAGGCCGGTCGGCGGCCACACGGCCGACGCGCTCGCGTGTACGGACGCCAGCGACAGGCCGAGCTTGCCGGCGAGCACGTACGCGACGAACAGGACGGCCAGCGCGACGATGCGTCAGCCTCGCAGCGCCCGCACGTCGGTGAGCCGGCCCGTCACCGCCGCCGCCGCGGCCATCGTCGGCGAGACCAGATGCGTGCGTGCGCCCTGGCCTTGCCGGCCTTCGAAGTTGCGGTTCGACGTGGACGCCACGCGCTCACCCGCGCGCGCGGTCTCGCCGTTCATCCCGACGCACATCGAACACCCCGCCTCGCGCCACTCGAAGCCGGCCTCACGGAAGATCTGGTCCAGTCCTTCGGCCTCGGCGGCTCGCTTGACGAGGCCCGAGCCGGGAACGATCCACGCCGGCACCACGACGCGCCGGCCCTTCACCACCTGCGCCGCCGCACGCAGGTCGTCGAGCCGGCTGTTGGTGCACGAGCCGATGAAGACGCGGTCGACGACGATGTCGGTGAGTGGGGTGCCGGCGGTCAGGCCCATGTAGGCGAGGGCGCGCTCCATGCTCTCCCGCCGCGTGGCGTCGGCGGCCCGGGCCGGATCGGGGACGCGCTCGGTGATCGGGAGCGCGTCCTGCGGGCTCGTGCCCCACGTCACCATCGGCGCGATCTCGATGCCGTCGAGCGCAACCTCGCGATCGAACGTCGCCTCGGCATCGCTTGAAAGCGTCTTCCAGTACGCGAGCGCCCGAGCCCACCGCTCCCCCCTGGGCGCGAAAGGCCGGCCCTCGAGGTAGCCGAACGTCGTCTCGTCGGGCGCAACCATGCCGGCGCGCGCTCCGGCCTCGATCGACATGTTGCAGACCGTCATGCGCTCGTCCATGGTCATCGCGCGCATCACCGCGCCGGCGTACTCGATGACGTGCCCGACACCGCCCGCCGCGCCGATCCTGGCGATGACGGCGAGGATCACGTCCTTGGCCGTGACGCCGAAGCCGAGCCGGCCCTCCACGGTGACGCGCATCGACTTCGGCTTCTTCTGCCAGAGCGTCTGGGTGAGCATCACGTGCTCGACCTCGGTCGAGCCGATGCCGAAGGCCAGGCCGCCGAACGCGCCGTGAGTGGCCGTGTGGGAATCGCCGCAGACGAGCAGGATGCCGGGCAACGTCAGGCCCTGCTCGGGACCGATCACGTGGACGATTCCGCGCCGATCGTCACCGACGCCGAAGAACGTCACGCCCTGCTCGCCCGTGTGACGCGTCAGGGACTCGACCATCCTGCCCCTTTCGGCGTCCGCCGTCGGCGTACCCGGCGTGGTCAGCACGTAGTGATCCGCCGTGGCGAACGAGAGATCGGGGCGGCGCATCCGGCTCCCATTTCGGGCCATGCGGTGGAACGCGTGCGTCGAGCCCTCGTGGAGCAGATGACGGTCTATATAAAGGAGGGCGTGCCCTCCCGGGCCTTCTGTCACGACGTGGCTCGACCAGATCTTCTCGAACAGCGTGGCGGGCGTTCCAGCCCTCATAGCAAAAGAAAGGTATCACCAAGACGCCCCTCGCAGCCCCGGGGGTAAGCTGGGGTCATGAGGGTGTCCAGTCTGCTCGTGCTGGTCGTGACGCTCGCCGGATGCGCCGCCGAGCTGCGGCCGGCCCCGACGGCCCAGGTGCTGCCGGGGCCCGGCCGTCCGGCGACGGCCGCGGCGGCTGGCGTTCGCGTCGTCGCTCAGACGGGAGTGTGGCAGGCATATCCACCGGCCCTCGACAGCGTCGTCACGCCGATGCTGGTGACCGTCGACAACCAGAGCGACGTGCCCCTCCGGATCCGTCACTCCGACTTCGCCCTGGTGAGCAAGGATGGCCGACGGTTCACGGCGCTGGCTCCCGGCGAGGTGCACGGCGCGGTGGTGAACCCGGGGCCACCGGCATACGCGTACTCGCACGGGGTCTTCGTGGCCCGAGGTGATGGCGGTAGGCGGGTGATCGTGCTCGATGGCTTTCCGTTCGATCCTTTTTTCGACTCGTTTCCCGGGGCGACGTGGACCGAGCTGCCGACGCCGGACATGATCCGGCTCGCCCTACCAGAGGGCGCGCTCGCACCTCGGACGAACGCGGCCGGCTTCGTCTATTTTCCGCGTGTGCCTCGCAAGACTTCGTCGGCGGATTTCTCCGCGGCGCTCGTCGCCGACCGCACGGGCGCTCCGGTGGCGACGCTGACCATTCCGTTCGTCGTGGATTAGATGGACGGCCAGACCATCGTCGGGATCGTCGTCGGCGCGCTGTTCCTGGCCGGCCTCATCGGCGCGCTGATCCCCTGGATTCCGGGGCCGCTCTTCATCCTGATCGGCGTGCTCGTGTGGGCCGTCGCCACGCAGTTCGCCGTCATCGGCGTTGGCCGGCTCGTCATTCTCGTGACGCTGGCCTTGACGACGCTGCTCGTGAACTTCGCGGCGGGGCCGATCGGCGCGCGCCGGTCGGGCGGCAGCCGCTGGGCCGTCGGCGGCGCCATCATCGGCGCGCTCGCCGGTCTCCTGTTCGGCCCCCTCGGCCTCCTCATTGGACCCGTGATCGGCGCCGTGGCCGGCGAGATGATCCGCGGCGGCGACGTGGAACGCAGTCTTCGCACCGGCGTCGGAGCGCTCATCGGCATGGTGGCCAGCATCGCGGCCGACTTCGTGATCTCGGTCGCGATGATCGGGTTGTTCCTCTGGTGGGTCTGGCGCGTGTAGCGCCTACGTCACCCTGACGACCGGGACCACGGACATGCCCGGCCCGACCGGATGCTCCGGGGGCGGCGGCTGGTCGAAGACGATCTTGACGGGCACGCGCTGAACGACCTTCACGAAGTTGCCGGTCGCGTTCTCGGGCGCAGCATGACGGACGCCGCGATGAGGAAGGTGCTGGAGCGGGGCTGCCAACTGGACGAAGGGATGGCCACCTTCATCTTCCATGCCGGCACTGTGCTATAACACCGCGTCATGGGTGAGGACCTCCGCGAGCGGTTTCAAACATTGCACGAGATCGTCAGGGCGGCGCACCAGACGCTCGATCCGGGCGCCTGGGATTACCTGGCCGGCGGCACCGAAACGGAGACGACGCTGCGGCGGAACCGGCAGGCGCTCGACTCGATCGCGTTCCGGCCCCGGGTGTTGCGCGACGTTTCCAAGGTCGACACGACGGCCACGCTGCTCGGCCGCACGCTGCGGCTCCCGATCATGCTGGCGCCCGTCGGCTCGATCGAGACGTTCACCCCGGGTGGCGCCGCCACGGCGGCGCGCGGCGCGACGGCTTTCGGCGTGGCGCAGATACTCTCCTCGGTCTGCAACCCCGGGCTCGAGGCGACGTCGGCGGCGGCGCCCGGCGGGCTGCGCATCTTCCAGCTCTACGTGCGTGGCGATGACGGGTTCGTCGATGATCACGTCAAGCGCGCGCGCGACAACGGGTACGCGGCGTTCTGTCTGACGGTGGACAGCGCGATGTACAGCCGGCGCGAGCGCGATCTCGCCAAGCGCTACATCAAGCCGTGGCGGGCCCGGGCCACCGGCATGGACTTCCAGGCCGCGCTCTCGTGGGACCAGGTGAAGCGCTTCAAGGACGCTCACGACGTCCCCCTGTGGCTCAAGGGCATCGCGACCGCCGAAGACGCCGAGATCGCGTGCGAGCACGGCGTGGAAGGCGTCTACGTGTCCAATCACGGCGGCCGCCAGCTCGACCACGGCCGCGGCAGCGCCGACGTCCTTCCCGAGGTCGTGGCGGCCGTGCGGAAGCGCGCGCTCGTCCTCGTCGACGGGTCGTTCGTGCGGGGCACCGACGTGGTGAAAGCCATCGCGCTCGGCGCCGACTGCGTCGGCATGGGGCGGATCGCCTGCTGCGGGCTGGGCGCCGCCGGCGCCGAGGGCCTGGTGCGCGTGCTCGAGCTGCTCGAGGACGAAATCAGGATCTGCCTCGGCCTGCTCGGCGTCAGGCGCTTCGCCGAGCTCGACACCTCGTATCTGCATCGGGCCGAGCCGGTCACGGCGCCGCGCGTCTTCAGCGCGTTCCCGTTGATGGACGAGGGATACTAGCCAGCGAGGATCGAGGGATGCCGAAGTCGACCACGGTCTACCGCACCGAGCTGACGCCGGTGGATTTCCTCAAGCGCAACGCCTGTGTCCTGCCCGACAAGGTCGCCGTCGTACACGGCACGCGCCGGTACACCTACCGGCAATTCGAGGAGCGGGCCAATCGCCTGGCCTCGGCGCTTCGCCGGAAGGGGCTCAGGAAACGCGACCGCGTGGCGTTCCTCTGTCCGAACATCCCGGCCATGCTCGAGGCCCACTTCGGCGTGCCGATGGCCGGTGGCGTGCTGGTCGCCATCAACATCCGGCTCTCGACCGATGAGATCGGCTACATCCTCCAGCACGCCGGCGCCCGGTTCGTCTTCGTCGACGCCGAGCTCGAGAGCCTGATCAAGCCGCTCGATCCGAATGGCCTCGCGCTCGTGCGTGTAGACGACACCGGCGCCGCCGGCGATCCCTACGAGGATTTTCTCGGCAGCGGCTCTCCGGAGGCCGTCGACTCGTGGCTCGAGCACGAAGAAGAGATGCTGGCGATCAACTACACCTCGGGCACGACCGGACGGCCCAAGGGCGTCATGTACTCGCACCGCGGCGCGTACGTGAATGCGATCGGCGAGATCCTCGAGACCGCGATGACGTGGGACACGCACTATCTCTGGACGCTTCCCATGTTCCACTGCAACGGCTGGTGCTTCACGTGGGCGGTGACCGCGGTCGGCGGCACGCATCACTGTCTCCGCAAGGTCGATCCCGGCCTCGTCTGGGATGCGCTCGACCACGCCGGCATCACCCACTACAACGGCGCCCCGACCGTGCAGATCGGGATCGTGAACCACCCGAAGGCGCATCGCCTCGCCCGCCAGGTGACGGTGACCGTGGCCGGCGCGCCGCCGTCACCGACGCTCCTGGCCCGGCTCAAGGAGCTGAACTTCCGTCCCGTCCACGTCTACGGCCTGACCGAGACGTACGGCCCGCACACCGTGTGCGAGTGGCACGCCGAGTGGGATGCGCTGCCACCCGAGGAGCAGGCCCGGCTGGCCGCGCGCCAGGGCCAGGGCTACGCGAACTTCGATCTCGTCCGCATCGTGGACGCCCACATGAACGACGTGCCCCGCGATGGCGAAACGCTCGGCGAAGTCGTCATGCGCGGCAACAACGTCATGCTGGGCTACTTCGAGCAGCCCGATGCGACGGCCGAGGCGTTCCGTGGCGGCTGGTTTCACTCCGGCGACATCGGCGTGTGGCATCCCGACGGCTACATCGAGCTGCGCGACCGTAAGAAGGACATCATCATCTCGGGCGGCGAGAACATCTCGACGATCGAGGTCGAGCAGTGCGTCGCCCGCCATCCCGCCGTGATGGAGTGCGCGGTCGTCGCCGTCCCCGACGAGAAGTGGGGCGAGCGTCCGAAAGCCTTCGTCACGCTCAAGCCGGGGCGGCAGGCCAGCGAGCGCGAGATCATCGACTTCTGCAAGCAGCACATCGCGCACTTCAAGGCGCCGGCGGCCGTCGAGTTCGGCGACCTGCCCAAGACCTCCACGGGCAAGGTCCAGAAGTTCGTGCTGCGCGAGAAGGAGTGGAAGGGCCAGGCCAAGCGGATCAACTGAGCTGGCTCTTCCGCGCGCGCTCCGAGCCCTCGATCACGGCGAGTTCCGCGTCTTCTTCGCCGCGCAGACGCTGACCGTCGTCGGCAACTGGATGCAGTCGGTCGCCCAGTCGTGGCTCGTCCTGCAGATCACGGACTCGCCGTTCCGGCTCGGCCTCATCAGCACCTTCATGTTCGGGCCCATGCTGATCTTCTCGATCCCGGCAGGCGCCGTGGCCGACCGCCTGCCCAAGCGGCGCGTCGTCGTGACGTCGGCGCTGATCCAGGGCGCCATGGGCCTGACGCTGACGGCGCTGGTGGCCTCCGGGGCCATTCGCTACTGGCACGTGGCCACGATCGCCGTCGTGTGGGGCCTGGTCAACGCGCTGGACACGCCGGCCCGTCAGGCCTTCCTGGTGGACCTGGTCGGCCGCGAGGACGTCGGGAACGCGATCGCGCTGAACTCGGTCGCGTTCAACGGCGCCCGCATCGTGGGGCCCGCCGTCGCCGGTGTGCTCATCGGCGCCTTCGGGCTGTCGTCGGCCTTCCTGCTCAACGCGTTCGCCGGTCTCGTCGGCGCGCTCGCCCTCGCCGCGGTGGGGACGTCGGGAACGCGTGTCCCCCGGGGCGACGCCTCTTTCGGCCAGCAGATCCTCGAGGGGCTGCGCTACGCCGCCGGCACCCCGCGCGTGCGCCGGCTCCTCGGCGTGCTCTTCGTCGTGACCATCACGATCTTCAATTTCTCCGTCTACATCCCGTTGCTGACTCGCGACGTGCTCGCGGCTGGACCCGGGACGTTCGGACTGCTGATGGCGGCGATCGGGATCGGCGCCATGACGGGCGCGTTCGCTCTCGGTGCCGCGAGCCGAGCCGAGCCGACCTTTCCTCTGCTCGCCGCCGCGGCCGGTGTCTCGTGTGCCGGGCTCTGCGTCCTCTCGGCGGTGAGTCGCGTGTGGCTGGCGGCGCTCGTGCTGCTGATCGTCGGCCTGGCCTCGATCGTCGCGGTGGCCGGCGTCAACACCGCGCTCCAGATGATGGCCCCGGACGCCCTGCGCGGACGCGTGATGAGCATCTACACCCTGATCTTCGGTGGCGTGTTCCCGTTCGGCGCGTTCCTGGCCGGTGCGACCGCGGAGACGTGGGGCGTTCGCGCTGCGCTGGCCGGCGCCGGCGGCTTCGGGCTCGCGGTGCTGGCCCTCATCCTGGCCGCCAGCGTCCGGCGCGCGACCGCGGTCAACGATCCTTCTTGATGAGCTCGGCGCACGAACCCGTGAACCCGCTGGTACCCGGCGCTGTCGGCGGCGCTCGTCGACGGTGACGCGGAGGGCGGCTGCCCCGAGAGTGCATACACGGCTCCATCGGACGTGGCAAAAGCCACGTACAATACCGGCCGTGAGCTTCCGACTGGCCCTTCACACGTGGACGCTGGACACGACCCCGCTGGCCGAGGCGCTGCGCACGGCCCGTGAGACGGGCTGGGACGCCGTCGAGCTGCGCCGCATCGATTTCGTGCGCGCGGCCGAGCAGGGCATGGACGCCGACGCCGTCATCGACGTCGTGAAGAAGAGCGGCCTGCCGGTGGCGTGTGTCGGCGTCGAGCACGGATGGATGTGGGCGGATGGCGACGTGCGGCGCCGCCTGCTCCGCGTCTTCGCCGAGCAATGCGAGCGCGCGGCTCGTCTGGGCTGCGCCACGATGATGAGTCCCGTCGACGTGGGCGCGGGCGACGTCAAGGCCGCCGCGGGCAGCGTCAAGGAGGTCGGCGACATCGCGGCCCGCCACGGCGTGCGGCTCGCCGTCGAGTTCAACTCGCAGGCGGGCCAGCTCAACCGTCTCGATCGACTGCGTGAGGTGCTGGCCCAGGCGGCCCATCCGCAGTGTGGCCTGCTGATCGACGCCTATCACCTCACGCGCAGCGGCGGCACGCCGTCCGACGTCGCGGGCCTCGGCGCGGGTGAGATCGGGTACGTGCAGTTCAGCGACGTGCCGGCAACGGGGCTCGAGCCCGGCAAGGCCCTCAACCGGCTTCCGCCCGGCCACGGCGTCGTGCCGTTCAAGGAGTTCTTCCGCGCGATCGCTGCGACCGGCTATCGCGGCTACGTGAGCTACGAAGCGCCGAACCCCGCCGCGTGGGCGCGACCGCCGGCGGAGGTGGCACGGGAGGCGCTCCTCGCGACGCGTACGCTGCTGAGCTGATGCTCCGGCTCAGCGTGCTCGATCAGTCGCCGGTACGCAGCGGCGGGACACCGGCCGACACCATCCAGGAAACACTCGAGCTCGCCCAGGCCTGCGACCGCCTCGGCTATCACCGCTACTGGCTCGCCGAACACCACTCGACACCCGGGCTGGCCGGGTCGAGCCCCGAGATCCTCATCGGCCAGGTTGCGGCCCGCACGCGTCGCATCCGTGTCGGCTCTGGCGGCGTGATGCTCCAGCACTACAGCCCGCTGAAGGTCGCCGAGAACTTCCGCGTGCTGGAAACGCTGTTCCCCGGCCGGATCGACCTCGGGATCGGTCGAGCGCCGGGCAGCGACCAGATCACGGCGCGGGCGCTCCAGGAAAGCGGCAGCGTCTTCGGGTTCGACCGTTTTCCCGAGCAGGTCGCCGATCTCGTCGCGTTCCTCCACGACGCGCTGCCCGCCGATCATCGATTCTGCTCCGTGAAGGCGATGCCGACCGGGCCGACGGCCCCCGAGATCTGGCTGCTCGGCTCGAGCGACGGGAGCGCCGCGATCGCCGCCGGCCTCGGCACCGCCTTTTCGTTCGCTCACTTCATCAATGCCGACGGCGGCGCCGAGATCACCCGCGCCTATACGCGCCAGTTCCAACCTTCGGTGACGCTCGACGCTCCTCGAGCCAGCGCCGCCATCTTCGTCGTCTGCGCCGACACTCGGGCCGAGGCACAGCGCCTGGCCCGGAGCCGCGAGCTCTTCCTCCTGCGGCTCTACACCGGCCGCGCCGGACGGTACCCGTCGGTCGAAGAAGCCGAGGGCTATCCGTACACGGCGCGTGAGGCGGCCCTGGTCGAGGCGCTTCGCGCGCGGAGCGCGGTGGGCACGCCCGAGCAGGTGCACGAGCAGCTCGTGGCCATGGCGGGTGCCTATGGTGTCGACGAGCTCGTGATCGTGACGATCACCCACGACCCCAAGGCGCGCTTGCGCTCGTACGAGCTCCTGGCCCAGGTGTTTTCGCTTTAGCCGCCCAGGTTTTGGGCACCGTCCGAGAAAAAATTCTTGGGCGGGGTGGCTCGGCTGCTAGAGTGGAATTTAGATGAAAACTACCTGTGACGCCGTTCATGGTTGCGGCCGTGACAGAGTTCGTCGCTGAAACGCCGGCGCTAGGTCGTTCGTTTTGTCCCGGCTGTGAGCCCGATGCTGACCCGACGCTTGAAATCCTCGACGTTCGCTGGTGCGACGCGCACCTGCCCCACCGCGACGGCAGCGACGACGGCACGGTGAGGTCCGAAGCATTTCTCTCCGGCAGTGCCGAGGCGGGCGGCGACGCCAACCGCCTCTGGTGTCAGCTCCTCCATCGCGACGCTCCACGCCTGGCGCGTCGGCGTCCCCGCCGTCCGCGCGACATCGACCCGCAACCGATCGCATAGTCCGCTGACCGGGCCGTCCGCGCCGTCCTAGCAGTTCAAGTATTTCGACGTCACGAGCCGTTTTTCCGCGCCGTCCTCGCTCCACGTCTTCCGCTCGAGACCGACCAGGTCCTTGCCGTACACGTGGATCTCCACGGTGTCGTGGGACGTCTCATTGTGCATGCGGTGCACTTCGTCGCCGGGCACCAGACGCGAAATGGCGCCGGGCTCGTGGCGCATCACCCGCATGACTTCGAGGCGCGCGTGCCCCGGTGTGTCCGGCATCACCCGATAGCGCGTCTCCTCGATGCGGTTCTCGATCACGCCGATGACGCCCCACGTGTCGTGGTTGTGGGCGCCGGCGACATCGCCGGGAGCCCACACGACCGCCGTGATGTTGAAGCGGGGCGCACGGTGCAGCATGTAACGCCCGCGCCCGCCGCCCGGGCCGCGCGTGCGGTACTCGGCGGGCAGCGCCGCAGGGTTCCGGATGAGCCGGCCGAGCAGCGGCTCCACCCTCTCGGTGATGACGTGAGGCGAAGACTCGTCTCGGGTGATCCGGTCGAGGTCGGCGATGAAATCCGGTAGCGCATAAGTGGTCGCCATCGACGCCTCCTAGATCTCGACGGGCGTATCGGTCCGGCCGCCCCACTCGGCCCACGAGCCGTCGTAGACCGGCACTTCCGGCCGTCCCACCACGTGCAACCCGAGCGCGAGCACAGCGGCGCTCACCCCGGAGCCACACGTCGTCACGACGGGCCGGCCAGCCTCGACGCCCGCCTTGTCGAACACCTCGCGGAGCGCGGCGGCGGGCAGGAGCGTGCCGTCCTCGGGGCGAAAGAGCCGGTCGTAGGGCAAGCACACGCTGCCCGGGATGTGTCCACTGCGCATCCCGGCGCGCGGCTCCGGCTCGGTGCCGACGAAGCGGCCGTGGCTGCGCGCGTCCACCACCTGCTCGCGTCGCGTGTCGACGTTGGCGCGGATGCGGCCGAGATCGCGCACCAGCTCGGGGCGCAGGCGGGCTGCGAAGCGGCGGGGTTGAGGCGTGACGGCGCCGGGCTCGACCGGTCGGCCTTCCATCTTCCACTTCGGAAAGCCGCCGTCGAGGACGGCGACCTCATCGTGACCAAAGACGCGGAAGCTCCACCACACCCGCGCGGGCGCGATCAGATACTTCTGGCCGTAGACGACCACGCGGTCACCGGCAGCGATGCCGAGCGCACCGACCGCGGCGGCGAAGCTGTCGGCGTCGGGCAGCATGTGCGGCAGCGGATTGCTCGTGTCCTTGATGGCGTCGATGTCGAAGTACACCGCGCCGGGGACGTGCGCGGTGACGTACTCGGCGCGCGCGTCGCGCTTCAGCGTGGGCAGGTACCAGGTCGCGTCGATGACCCGCAGATCCGGCTCACCCCGGTGCGCGGCGAGCCACTCCGTCGTGACGACGGTGGGCAGGCTCATTTGAGCGCGTGCGGGCTCTGCCCGTCCTCGTCGAGCTGCTCCTCCCAGCGCAAGTACGCTTCCATGGCGGCGCGCCCCTTGTCGTACGGTTTCAGCACGACGTCGTCGGCCTCGTCGAGCAGCTTCGTCGCGCCGGTCTCCACGGGCAGGCCCGCCTCCTGCCACGCCCGCGTGCCGCCCTCGAGCACGCGCGCGCCTGTGTAGCCGAGCCCGCGCAGCGTCGCCGCGGCGAGGCGCGACTGCCATCCGTCGGTGCACGTGGTGACGATCGACGCTGCGCGCGAGGGCACGATCTCTGTGATGCGCCATTCGAGACGACTGCGACACACCCACGCGGCGCCCGGCACGTGGCCGCGCGCATACACGTCACTCGTGTCCACGCTCAGGATGGTCGCGCCGTCCAACCGACCCGGGCTGACGCTGGAAACGGAGCTGAGCGCGCGCTGACCGCCATACGGCTCGACGGCGGGATGTCCCGTGGCCACCGCGCCGCCGGCCTCCTTCCACGCCGGCAAGCCGCCGGCCAGAACACTCACGTTGGGCAGGCCCATTCGCTTGAGCCATGAGGCCGTCATGACCGATCTGACGAAGCCGTCGCAGACGAGCACGACGGCGGCGGCGCGCACGGCGACGTATTCGTCGGTCGCCTGCACGGCTTGCCCGCCGGGCGCCCAGATGGCGCCGGCCACGTGCGCCTCGGCATACTCTTCGGAAGTCCGCACGTCGAGCACCGCGACGTTGGCGTGGCTCCGGCGCTCGATCAGAGCCTCGAGCTCGGCGGCGGTGGTGAACGTGATCCCGTCCTCGCTCGCGACCCGCTTGGCCACGAGCGACGCCGCGGCTCGGCTGCGGGCTGACGGAGCGGGTGCACGCCGCGTGGCCCCGCGCTCGAGCGTCAGGCCGGCCAGGTCCCACCCCATCGTGCCGTTCTCGAGCGCGACGATCGGATTGGGCAGACGCATCCGACGGAGCGACTCGGCGCCGATGTAGGAACGCGTGCGGCCGCCACAGTGGACGACGATCGGCGTGTCCGGGCGCGACACGAGATCACCGATGCGCAGGACGAGCTCTCCGCCCGGCACGCTGATCGCTCCCGGCACACAGCCCCGCGCGTACTCCTCGAACGTCCGCGAGTCGACGATCACCATCTCCACGCCCCTGGCGATTCGCGCGGCGAGCTCGGGAGCCGAGATTTGAGGCGTCTTGGCTTCGTGGAGGGCACGCTCGCCGAACACCTTGCTCGGCACGTTGATCCCCTGCACCGTCGGCAGCCCGGCGGCCCGCCACGCGGCGAGCCCACCGGCGAGCGTCCTCACGTCGCGGTAGCCCAGCGCCGCGAGCGTTGGCGCGGCCAGCGCCGCCAGCCGGCCATCGTCGTCCACGAGCACGATCGGCGTCGCCGCCGCCGTGACGAGCACGGGCAGTCGGAACTCGAGCAGCCGCCTGGGCAGCGACGTCGAGCGGAAGATGTGCCCGCGCTCGTACGCGGCCCGTTCGCGGAGGTCGAGGACGGCGTGCGGCGTGGCGCTCTGCATGAGGGTGACGAGATCGGCGGGCGAGAGATCCATGGCAGCCTCTCAGTGCAGCAGGTGTTCCGCCGCCTCCATCAAGGTCTCGGAGAGCGTCGGATGGGTGTGGATGGTCGCCGCGAGATCCTCGGCGGTGAGCGCCGCCTCGATGGCCAGCGCCGCTTCGGCGATGAGCTCCCCGGCGCCGGGGCCGACGATCCCGACGCCGACGATACGCCCGGAGTCGGGATGGGCCAGGATCTTCGTGAGGCCGTCCGAGCGCCCGAGCGTGGCGGCGCGGCCCGAGGCGGCCCACTGGAACTTCGCGACCTTCACCGGGCGGCTCGTCCGCTGGGCCTCGGCTTCCGTGAGCCCGCACCAGGCGATTTCGGGATCGGTGAAGACGACCGCCGGCACCGCCACGTTGTCGAACGCGACGGGCCGGCCCGCGATCGCCTCGGCGGCGATGCGCCCCTGCCTCATGGCTCGATGGGCCAGCATGGGCTCCCCGGTGACGTCACCGACGGCGTAGATCCGCTGATCGTCGGTGCGACACCGGTCGTCGACGCCGATGATGCCGCGCTCGTTGGCTCGCACGCGCGTCGTCTCGAGCCCCAATCCCTGGGTCTGGGCGCGACGGCCTACCGCCACCAGCACGCGATCGAACAGCAGCGTCTCGTCGCCCAGCCGCACCTCCACGCCTCCGCTCGTCTCGCGCAGCCCCGTCACCTTCGTCTGCAGCCGAATCTCCGCGAAGAGCTTCTCGCAGCGCCGGGCGAGCGGCTGGACGAGGTCGCGGTCCACGCCGGGGAGCAGTCCGTCCGTCATCTCGACCAGGGTCACCTTGCTGCCGAGCGCCGCGTAGACCTGGCCCAGCTCGAGGCCGATGTACCCGCCACCGACGACGAGCAACCGATCCGGGATGTCGGGCACCTCGAGCGCGGCGGTCGAGTCCATGATTCGGTCGCTCTCGAGCGTCAGCCCCGGCAACGGGCTCGGCGCCGAGCCCGTGGCGATGATCGCGTGCTTGAAGACCACCACCTGCGGCTCGTCGCCCTCGACGCGCAGTCGCCGGGAGTCCTCGAACACGGCGCGGCCGGCGACGACGTCCACGTTCTTCGCCTTGGCCACGCCGGCGAGGCCGCGGGCGAGCTTGCCGATGACACGCTCGCTCTTCCATTTGCGAAGTGGATCGAGCGACACGCGTGCCTCACCGAAGTCCACGCCGAACTCCTTGGCGCGCTCGGCCTCCCCGAGCACGGCCGCGACATGCAGCAGTGCCTTGGACGGGATGCACCCCTCGAACAGACAGGCCCCACCCAGCCGCTTGGCGGCGTCCACCACCACGGTTTCGAGCCCGAGCTCGGCGCAGCGAAACGCCGCGGTGTAGCCGCCGGGACCGCCCCCCACGACGGCGACGTCAACTTCGCGGACGAGATCACCCATGACCATGCCGATTAGATGTCTCGCGTCATACCGGGGCCATGACGCTACTACAGCTCCAGCAGTAGCTGGTCGGGGTGTTCGAGGCGGCGGACGATGTCGGCGGCGAAGCGTGCGCCGTCGGCGCCGTCGGCCACGCGGTGGTCGAAGGTCAGCGACAGCGGCAGCAGCAGACGCGGCACGATCTGACCCTCGCGGACGACGGCCTCTTCCCGGGCGCGCGCCACACCGAGGATCGCCACCTCGGGATAGTTGATGATCGGGATGGCTCCCGTCCCGCCGAGCGCGCCGATGTTGGTGATCGTGAAGGTGCCACCCTTCAGGTCGTCGAGCGTGGCCTTGCCCTCTCGCACACGCTGAGCGAGCGCGCCGAGCTCGCGCTGGATCTCGAGCAAGGACTTGCGGTCCACGTCACGGATGACGGGCACGATGAGCCCGCGTTCCGCCGCCACCGCCACGCCCAGGTGGCAGTAGCGCTTCACGATCAGCTCGCCGGCTGCGGGATCGAGGCTCGCGTTGAACTGCGGATGGGCCTTGAGCGCGAGCGCCGCCGCCTTCATGAGGAAGCTCGTCAGCGTGAGTGTCACGCCCTGGGCGCGAGCCATGTCGAGGTTGCGACGGATGAGCCCGTCGAGGTCGGTGATGTCCGCCTTGTCGAAGTGGGTGACGTGCGGGATCACGGTCGCCGACAGCGTCATCCGCTCGGCGATCGTGCGGCGCAGGTGCGAGAGCGGCTGGCGCTCGATCGGGCCCCACTGCTCGAAGTTCGGCAG
>WNFT01000506.1_pt1 | contig 54892 bp, 43 predicted proteins | sample 5400191 | NCBI WGS metagenome assembly WNFT01 (sample SAMN13153359, study PRJNA577476) | soil metagenome | isolation source: 80 cm saprolite under Madrone tree | place: USA:California | collected 2016-06-14 | reverse complement strand
GTGCGCAAAGGCGAGATCGTCGATTTTGAGACAGCGATGAAATGCGTGCACGAAGCCGTGGTCGATGCAGAACAAAAAAGCGACGTCATGATTCGGAGCGTTTACGTCTGCGTGGCCGGGGCGCACATTCAAAGTTTCAATAACCGCGGCTGCGTGACACGTCCGGAAGACCACGATGAGATCGATGAGCAGGACGTCGAGGATGTAAAAATCAGCGCGCGCGAAGTAAGCATCCCTACGCAAAACGCCTTCCTGCATTCAATCATCCAGCATTACCATGTCGATGGACAGGATGGCGTTCTCAATCCGATCGGGATGCTCGGCGAAAAACTGGAAGCCGATTTTCACATCATCCACGGAGTGCGCACCCGCATTCAAAACACGATCCGGTGCGTGAAAGAGCTGCCGCTCGATGTCGAGGACGTGGTCTTCAGTGCGCTTGCTTCCGCCCAGGTTGTGCTCACCCAGCACCAAAAAAATCTCGGCGCCCTTGTCATCGATATTGGCGGAGGCACGACCGATTACATCCTTTATGTCGATGGCGCGGTGAAGCAGAGCGGCGTCTTGGCCGTGGGCGGCGATCACATCACCAACGACATCTCGATGGGGCTGCGCATCCCCATGACCCGCGCCGAAAAATTAAAGACCGAGGAGGGAAGCGTCGTTCTCGGTAATTGTTTGCCGGGCGAAACGATCCTGTTGAAAGACGATTCCGGTTTTGCCGGCAAAGAAGTCGAACGCGAAACGCTCAACACGATTGTTCATTTGCGTCTGCGTGAAACCTTGGAACTGCTCAAACGCAAACTCGAGGAGGAATCGTTCATCGATTACCTCGGCGCGGGCATTTTCATCACCGGCGGATGCAGTCTTCTTAATGGCATCGATCATCTGGCGGGAGAGGTCTTCGAAATGCCGGCGCACGTGGCGCACGCGCAAACCATGTCGGGACTCACTTCCGCGTTTGAGAACCCGCAATTCTCCACCGCCATAGGACTGATCAAATATGCGCAAGCGGTGCAAGCGGACCGGCCGCGGCGCGGGATCGGCCGAATTTTCGGGAAATTTTTCAGCGGCATGCGATGAACAAGCCCTGGCAGCGCACGCTTTCTGACGGGGGTGGATCGGCCGCTCCGTCGGGCGATGCTAAAGTAATGCGGCTTCGCCGCGTAATCTTTAACATCGAGCAAGGGACTGCTCGATCCACCTTCGCTCACGAAAGTGCGCCGAATGGGCAAGACAGAATAGACAATGAAAAGATGGACAAGGTGACCAAATGATTCAGCTCAGCAAAAATTACAGTTTGCCCGAACGCGAGGAAGAAATCATCCCGATCAAAGTCGTGGGCGTGGGCGGCGCCGGTTCGAACGCGCTTGATCGCATCCTGCTTGATGGTTTGGAGAGAGCCGACCTGATTGCCATTAACACTGATGTACAATCGCTGGCCAGTTCAGTGGCCGCGCACAAAGTGCAACTTGGTCGCTCGGTTACGCGCGGTCTCGGCGCGGGCGGCGATCCGGAACTTGGTTATCAATCCGCGATGGAATCGGCCGACGAGATCCGGCAGGCGCTGGTCGATGCGCGAATGGTTTTTATTTGCGCGGGGCTCGGCGGTGGAACTGGTTCGGGCGCTGCGCCGTTTGTCGCGCAGCTCGCGCGGGAAGCCGGCTCACTCGTCATTGCTTTTGCGACGCTGCCGTTTTCCTTCGAGGGCAAACGCCGCGGTGTCCAAGCCCAGGAAGCGTTTGCGCGGCTAAACGAAATCGCTCACGCCGTTATCTGTTTCGAGAACGATCGCATGGGCGACATGGTCGCGCCGAAAGCGGGCATTCATCAGGCCTTTGCCGTCGCCGACATCACCATCAGTCAAAGCGTGCGCTCGATTGTAAATCTAATCCAGCGGCCTGGACTCATCCGCATCGGCTTCGATGATTTGCTGGCAGCGTTGCGCAGTCGCGACGGCCGTTGCCTCTTTGGTTTCGGTGAATCCGATTCCGATAACCGCGCGCACGACGCGCTTGCACAGGCGCTCAAAAATCCGCTGCTGGATCGTGGCCGCGCCTTGGCGAACGCAGCGCACGTGCTCGTTCAGATTGCGGGCGGGCCTGGCATGACGTTATCGGAGGTGGAAATCTTGATGCACGAGCTCGGGCGCCACGTGAACGATCAGACGCAGATTCTTTTTGGCACGGCGGTGGACGGGCGAATGGGAAACCGCTTGAGCGTCACCATCATCAGTTCGCTGGCCCCCGATAGTGATTCAATCCAGCAGACCAAGCCGGCGCAGAGCAACGTTTCGATGCCACCGGTCTGGGAACAACCGCAGGAACCGCCGCCGAAGATCGACATCATGCCGGAACCGGCTGCCACTGAAACGCGCTCGAAGCCTGCTGATCTCATTCCGTTTGGGCAACCGGCGCCGGCTGACGTCGAAGCGCCACCGCCGGCGCCCGCAGCGAAAAAACCTGCCAGTGCGCCGCGGTTGATTGTTCCAAAGAAAAAAGAGTTGCCGATCGAGGAAGCGAAGCCAGCCGCGGAAAAATCCGTCCAAGCCAAGCAGGAGGTCTTGCAATTCGAGCCGGTCACGCGCGGTCGCTTTGAAAAAAGCGAGCCGACGATTGTGGAAGGTCAGGACCTGGATGTCCCGACCTTCTTGCGGAAAAACATCCGTGTGAAATAATCGCGCGACGCGCGATTATTTCTTCATCAGTTCGAGTACTGCGCTCGTCATGCCGATAATGCCGACGCGAATCGTCGGCTCTGGCACAGGCGCGAATTTGCTTGAGTGCAAGCTTGGCAATTCTTTGCCGGCTTTCTTGAACTCGGCAATCTTCGCGGGATCGACCGCGCCAATATGAAAATCAACCAAACTGTATTCGGAAAAATCTTCGCCGCCCATCGTCGGATCAGCTTTGTCGACCTTGTCCGCGCCAAGAGCTTTTTTCCAAACTTCCACCAGCCGCCGCGTCAGTTCCGGATTGTTATAAGTCACGGGGGTAAATTGATCCTGCAACACTTCGACGATCGGCTCGCGATCAGCCGGGATTCCGGCGGCGGTGGCGATTCCCTTGGTAATGCGCTCGATGGCCTTGAGTACGCGGTCGCGCACCTCGGATTTATAACTGCGAACGGTTAACTGCATCTTCACCTCATCGGGAATGATGTTGTGCTTCGTGCCGCCATGAATGGAACCGACCGTGACGACGATCGGTTCGAGCGGATTGTTTTCGCGGCTGGCGATTGTTTGCAGCGCGTTGATAATTTCGGCCGAGAGCACGATCGGATCTTTCGTTTTGTGTGGATAAGCGCCGTGTCCGCCGATACCGCGCACGGTGATGTTAACCGAATCGACATTCGCGTAAGTCGGCCCTTCGGTGACCGCGATGTGACCGATCTCGAGGTCGGCTTTGTCATGAAAGCCGAGCGCGAAATTGGGTTTGCCGAAGCGATTGTAGAGTCCGCCTTTGAGCAACGCCCGCGCCCCGTTGCCAGTTTCCTCGGCCGGTTGCCCGACAAACATGATCGCGCCTTGCCATTGATCCCGCAGCCGTTGCAACACGCGCACTGTGCCGATGAACGCCGCCATGTGCGCATCGTGCCCGCACGCATGCGCTACGTGCACCTCTTTACCTTCGTCATTTTTGGTGATGACTTTGCTCGCGTAAGGCAAGCCGGTTTCCTCTTCCACGGGCAACGCGTCCATGTCCGTGCGCACGAGAACGGTCGGGCCAGCGCCATTTTTCATCAGGCCAACGACGCCATAACCTTTCATCGCCGGATTGTCGTACTTGCCGAAATGGTCAGTTACTTCGCAACCGGCCGCGCGCAGTTCCTTCGCGATCAACGCCGATGTCTGCTCTTCGTGTCCCGACAATTCCGGATGACTGTGAATATCCTTGTAAATTGCCAGCAACGAGGGCACCTCACTCGCCGCGATGTTTTCGAGCGATGCCTGTTGCGCGAACGCGCAGGCCGAAAAGATCAGACACAAGATCGACAACGAACAAATCTTCATCCCGCACTTATAACAGAACTGTTAAGGTAGCGCACGCATCTCGCATGCTGGTTTTTGCGTCCCGCCGAAACGAACGTTTCTGACTTATCCACAGGTTACAGAGATTAAAGCAGATGATTTTCAGACTTTGACCTTCCGATTTTGAATCTGTGAAAATCTGGGCAATCTGTGGATGACTCATGGATTTTGAGAAGAACACGATGCTCTTCGGCGTGGACTCGACGCCGCGCATTGTTGCAATCGAGCTGGGGGAAGCCGGCACGGTAAAAGTTTACCGGCGTGAAAAAAATGGTTCGACCATCGCCGACGTCGAGCCGTTCCATCCATTCGTTTGGTGCGACTCCGATGTTGTCGATCTTGGCATCGAGGCTGAGAAACTCGCCGGCGATCTCAAATACGGTTGGCGCGTCACCGTCGATAGCTGGAAGGAATTGATCGCGTTGCGTAACGGGCTCAAAAAAGCCGGGCGCGATTTCTTCGCTTTTACCGACCCCGTCCAGCATTATCTCACCGCCACCGGTCGCACGCTGTTCAAAGACTTGCCCTTTGAAGAACTGAAGCGGATGCAGCTCGAGGTGCTTTCAAGTGGCGGCGGCGCCCTCGCCGCCGAATCGGACGATCACATCATGGGCATCGCCCTCTCGGACAACTCAGGCTGGGAAGAATTGTTGATTGTCGATCCAAAAAACGTCGAGGAATCGGAGAGGGATGCGCTCAAGCGCCTAACGAGTCTCGTCAAGGAACGCGATCCTGATGTGATCGAAGGCCACAACTTGTTCCGCTTTGATCTGCCGTATCTCGTCACTCGCGCGCGCAAAGCAAAAACGAAGCTCGATTGGGGACGCAGCGACGGATTTTTGCGGTCGCGTCCGTCGCGGCTCCAGATCGCGGAGAAAACGATCGATTACCCGAAGTTCAGCATCGATGGCCGGCATTTCGTCGATACATTTTTGCTTGCGCAGTTTTACGACGTCGGCATGCGCACATTATCGGGCTTCGGGCGTGCCGATGTGGCGCGGCATTTCGGTTTTTGCGATGGCGAAGAGCTTTCGTCGCTCACCGGGAAGGAATTGCAACGTGCCTACATCGAGAATGACGAAAAGTTTCGGCAGCGCGCGCTTTGCGCCGTCCGCGAAACGCGCGCCGTCGCCGAGCTTCTCAGCCCGAGTTATTTCATCCAGGCGCAGATTTTCCCCTACAATTATCAGGACGTAATCGTGCGCGGCAACGCTACGCGAATCAACGCGCTTTTTCTGCGTGAATACTTCCGGCAGCGCCATTCCATTCCCGAGATGCCGATGGTGCGCACGTTCGAGGGTGGTTACACGGACATCTTCTTCGCCGGTGTCGCACGCAACGTCTGGCATTGCGACGTGGCGTCACTTTATCCTTCGGTCATGTTGCAGTTCGATTGCTTTCCCGCGACTGACCGACTCCAGATTTTCCGGCATCTGCTGACTGACCTGCGCACTTTCCGACTCGAAGCGAAAGCCAGCATGCGCGCGGCGTCGAACGATCCGGTGCAACAACGCTATTTTCATGCGCTTCAAAACACGTTCAAAATTCTGATCAACAGCTTTTACGGCTATCTCGGATTCGCACAGGGACATTTCGCCGATTTCGACGCTGCCGCGCGCGTCACGCAGATCGGGCGCGATCTGTTAAAAAAAATGATCGATTGGCTGAACGGACAAGGCGCGCACGTCATTGAAGTCGATACTGACGGGATTTATTTCGTGCCACCATCTTCTGTGGAGGCAGGCGTGCCGCCTGCGAAGCGCAAACCCAATGCAGCCGACACGGCTGCCGCTACAGGAGAAGACATCGACGAGCTGCGCAAAGGTTTGGCGAGAGAATTGCCATCGGGCATCGAGGTCGAGTTTGACGAGCAGTTCGACGCCATGTTCAGCTACAAGGCGAAAAATTACGCGCTGCTCACGCGCGACGGCGACGTGATCATCAAGGGTGGCGCGCTCAAATCACGCGGGCTCGAGAAATTCCAGCGCGTTTTCCTCGAGGAGATGATCAAGCTCCTGATGCAAGGAAAACCGGAAGCGATTAGCGAACTGCGAGACGAATTCGAGGGAAAGATTCGCGGCCGGGAATGGAACATCGACATGTTGATGAAGACCGATACGCTCCAGGATTCGCTCGAAAAATATCGCGCGAAGATCGCCGGCTCCGCGCGCAACCGCGCCGCTGCCTACGAGCTCGCGCTCGCCAGCCCCGAAAGCGTTCGGGGCAATTATCGCCCCGGCGACCAGATCAGCTACTACGTCAAAGCGACGCCGAAGAAAGTTCCCGCCTACGAAGCCGCCAAGCTTGCCGTCGAGTTCGATCCGCAAAACCGCGACGAAAACGTCGATTACTACGTTGCCAAGCTCGACGAGCTGGTGAGGAAATTTGGTGGACTTGCTACCGCTGCCGCAGGCTCCGCTGCGAAGCAGGAGAGTTTAGGGCTATAGTCGCGTTCGGTCTCACCGATTCTTTATTAGCTTACGAATTGCATCGTGCGTGCCGAGATCGTTAAACGTCAGGACTCCCGGCTCAGCATCGAACACGAGACGCAGTTTCAACCCGACGCGGCATTCGAACAAACTGTCGCGCAACCGCCGAATCCCTAGCCCGGAATGCAGGTGCGGCGTGCCAAAGCCGTCGCGGACCGCGGTGATGACTTCGCCGATTTGTTTGCGCTGCCGTTTAGGCAAGTCGCGAATTGCCGCTCGGAGCTGCGGCGACAGCTCAATCCGCAATGTCCTTTTCGAGATCGCCACTGAATACTTTCATCCTACCGGCGCGCCGATCGCGCGCGATCTGTTGCTTGGTGCGCCGAACGAATCGATCCAGTTCTTCCTCTGTCACGCCGTACTCGCGCAGCGCATAATCATCGGAGTGAACAGTGACGGGTCGCAACGCGATCACTTGATCGCCATGCAGAATGCCGATGTCTTCGCCTTGGGCCGCGCGTTTCAGAAGCGAAGACAAATTCGTGCGAGCCTGAGTGGGCGAGAGCGTTGTCATACGTCGATATTACGACGATATGGAGAGCAGCTCAAGTGCCGGCACGTGATTAGCAGCACGCCTAAAAAAGTCCCCGCTTCCGAGGGCGCGAAATTAGCGTCTGATTTCGACCCGCAAAACCGCGACGAAAGCATCGATTACTACATCGCCAAGCTCGACGACTTGATGAAGAAATTCACGACTCTCGTTCCTCCACCAGCGCAAAAGCAATTGCTGTAGCCGGCCGCCATCTCGGCGATTTTTTCGCCCCCGAGTTATATCATCATTCGCATCAGTTCGTACATCATCACAGTGATGGGCCAGGCTGCTACGCAAGCGATCGAGGCGAAGAATATTCCTTCTCTGAGATACTCGCCGCCTGCTTCGGCGCCGAAGTATTCGCGGCTGACTTTGCGGAACGTGCGCAGCTCGGCGATTCCCTTTTCCACCCTCGCGGAGGAGCGGCTGAGCGCTTCCGCGGTCGATTGAAAGGAGTAATCCGTTAATGGACAGCTCCGGCGATCGCGGGATGCGCTACTATCGTCACGGGGGTGGCGCTGATTTGAACTGACTTGAGGTGTTGGTTTCATAAGTTTTTTCTAATTGCTGGGTGCTTTGGATTTGGAAAGACCCCGGCGCAAAGCCTCGGGTGATTCGAACCACTGGGGTGCCGCGAAAGCGGGCTCCAACTTGGCGAGACCTAAACGCGCATTTATGCAGCCTGCCCGCCGCGGGCAGCGCTAATTGGCGCGTTGGTCATTCTCATTTCCACGTTCCTTACAGCCGTTTTCATGCCTGTCCAGCAAGTCGGGATGATCCCAGGCATAAGTTCCTCTCGCGCTGGAAGAAACGATCCTTATTCTCTGGTGGTCACGGCGTCAACGGAGATCGTCGCCGCGGCGGACGCGTCGACGTGTCTCGAAAGAATTAGGCTTTTGTCAAAAAACCAGTTGCGGCGGCAGCCGTCCTGCTGCATAGGACGCGGCTTTTATGCGGACTTTTGCGTCTCCTTTAGTCGTTATCGCCGGCTCGGTTATCCTCGCTACGACCGCGGTTGGAGCCGATAGTTTGGCTGCTTCGAAGCCGCGCTTTGTCTTCAAAGACGCAGAAGGAAAAACACAGTCGGCCGAGATCGTCACACAATATCAGCCGAAGAAGATCGTTTACCCGCTGGCGAAGGTTGATCCGAAGATCGATCCGAAGCTGCGCCGCGCCGCGACGATCGCGGAGGAACGCGCACACGCGCACTCGGGCTCGCGATGCTGGCATTACGTGAAAGAGGCGCTGGTCGCCGCCGGCGTGGTGAATTCGCGTCCGAAAAGTGAACTCGCGAAAGAGGCTGGGCAAGAGTTGGTGAGCAGTTACGGATTCAAAAAACTCGCAGTGCGCGATCCGTTCGCGGCGCCGGTGGGCGCGGTGATCGTTTACGGGGCGAAGCGCGCGGCGGGTCACGTCGAGATTCGCACGAAGGAGGGTTTCGTGAGTGATTTTCGCTCGAAGAAGCCATCGCCGCGTCCGCTGCTTGGCGTTTACGCGAAGTCGTAACCGCGCTGGGTTGCCAAGGAGAGGCGACTAAGTCAGGCCCAATTTATCCGCGTAAGCTGGGCTAGGCAGCTGATGGGTCGTCGAGCTGTGCAGCGGTGTCGCTGCGTTCCGACGCGTCGGCGTGCTGTTGTGCGCGAGCGAACGCGACTTGCTTTCGACCCAACCACAGGCTTAACGCGCACCAAATCGCCGCGAGCGGGGCGGCGACGAACGAGATTCCAGTCAATCCAAGACCGAGCCAGGTGAGCAGCGGATAGGACCAGGCGCCGATCTGGTCCCCGGCGCGGTAAACGAACGTATCGATGAAGCTCTTGGCTTTGTATTTGTCCTCCCGCCGCAACACAGTGAAGAGGACTTCACGCGCCGGACGCGTAACGGCGAAGTTGCCAGCCCGCCGCAGCGTTTGGAAAATCGCGAGCAACGCGAGCACCGGCACAAAGCCCATGGCGAGGAAGCCGATCACGCTCAGAACCGGCAAAAACGCGAGGGTGAGGCCGACACCAAACCATTTCAGTAATCGGCCAGTAAGAAAGAGCTGCACGCCGATGGTGAGCAGGTTTACCGAAAGATCGATCTGCGCGAAAAACGCGGTGCGGACCGCGCGCTCGTGGAATTGGTGCGCGGTGATGTCGGCCTGTTGAAAATAAACGAGCGTGGAGGTGATGGCGTGCAGCAACATAAAGGCGCAAATGCCTAGCAAGTAGGGCGAGCGAAACACGTGTGAGATTCCCGAAATGATCCCACCACCGATCGGTTTCTCGGCATCGGCGTTCCCAGCACGACTCAAATCTTGCGGCGACTCTTGTGAAACTTCGGCATCGGTGAGCGCTTCGTTCGTTTTTGCTTTATTCGAGGTTGCGTCGTGATGCCGGCCTTTAAACTCCGCCGGGAAAAATCGGACGCACCAAGCGCCTAGCTCGAGCATCGCAGCCGAAACAAAAAGCAGATTGAGCGTGCCGATTTTTCGAACGAGCGATGCGGTAATAGTCGCGCCTACAATTCCGCCAAGTGTGCCGCCCACGCTGATGAAACCGAAAAGCCGTTTCCCCTGATCGCTATTGAAGACATCGGTCATGAACGCCCAAAAGACCGTGACGATAAAAAGATTGAACACGCTTACCCAAACGTAGAAAGCGCGGCCGACCCACACATTCTGCGCAGTGGTGAGCGTGCGCATTAGCAGGTAAAAAAGAACGAGGTTTGCGATAAAAAAGCGGTAGGCGATCGGGATGAAACGCCGGCGTGACATGCGCGCGACGATTGCCGAGAAAAGCGCGTTTGCGATCAGCATCGCGACCAGTGTTCCGGTGAACATCCATGAAAGATTCTCGAGCCCGCCCTCGGCGCCGATATTGTCGCGGATCGGCCGGACCACATAATAACTCCCGAGAACGACGAAGTTAAAAACAAACGCGAGCCCGAGAGCGCGAAGTTCCTGCGTCCGAACATCGACGACTTTTTCGAGGACACGCCTCATCGAAGATCCAAAATGACGAAGCACGAATGACAAATGACGAGGGAATGACAAAACCCAAATGAGGAAGCGGAATCGCCGCCATTTATTCGGGTTTCGTAATTCGACATTGATTCGTCATTCGTCATCCGGATTTCGTCATTCCAATTTGCTTGTGCCACGCAGCAAGGACCTCAGCTTCGTGTTCGGGGGTGAGTCCGACTTTCAAGTGCGATTGTCGATCTTGCGACTGCGCTTTGAACCAGGCGAGCGTGTCGCGCGTGGTTTCAACGAGCGGACGGAACGTGAGCCCTTTCGCCATAGCGCGTTTGTTACTGACTTGGTTGCCGCCCGCCTCTTCGCCGCGGGGCGGGATCCAAACCGGCATATCCGACCATGGCGCGACTTTTTGCTGCTCCAGGAAGTCGGTGTTCACCCATGTGAAATTCGCCTTTGCATTGAGCGCGCCCTTGATGCCGTTGATCATTTCGCTGATACCGAGCTTTTTTTCAGGACCAGTTGCATTGTAAACTCCCGTCTCGCCATTCTCGGCCATCCGGATTGTCCATTCGGCCAAGTCACGCGCATCGATGAACTGCACCGGATCGCTTGGATCACCCGGCGCGAGCACTTCGCCGCCACGATCGATCCGTACCGGCCAGTAGGTAAACCGGTCGGTCTCATCGCGCGGTCCAACAATTAATCCCGGCCGAATGATCAATGTTTTCTTGGGAAACCACTTTTCCGCTTCCGCTTCGGAGAGCGCTTTAAGCGGACCGTAAAGGGCGTAATTCGAAGCGATGATCGTTTCGCGAGATTCCTTCATCGCGTCCGGGCCGTTGTATTTTGCAACCGGCGCGCTCTCGTCCGTGCCCGGTTTGCTCGTGTCAGCGTAAACCGAAATGGTGGAGATGAACACATAACGCTCGACATTTCCCTTGAGAACTCGCGCTGCGTCACGCACCCAAGCCGGCAGCGTCGTCGGGTTATCGATTGCAACATCCCATTGTCGATCTTTCAACGCGTCGAGCTTTCCGTTGCGATCGCCGACCAGTTGCTCGACTTCGTTAGGCAATTCTCCGGGATGCGTTTTGCCACGATTGAATGTCGTCACTTTGTGCCCGAGGCTGAGGGCGTAACGAACTTGGTACGGTCCCGTGAATCCGGTCACGCCGAGGATGAGAATACGCAAAGACTTGACCGATTTCTCCGCGAATAAACTTGTCGATCTTAGCGCAAGGCCAAACCCGCTGCCGACGGCGATGGAAGTCTTTATAAAGTGACGGCGAGTCGTCTTGTTCATGGTTGGTGATTACGAACGCAGGTTTATTCTCCTCTTCAACATGAACTCGATGACGCGGCGTGCGGCCGCGCGATTAATCGGCGGAACGACCGCCAGCTTGCTGTTGCCGATCAGTGCATCGCGTGCGCAGTTGGCAAACAAATCATTAACCGTGCTTACGCGCGCGATCCCTTCATCGAGCGAGAAGCTGCCAGTGATTGGCCTCGGAACGTGGCGAACGTTCGATGTCGATCTTAGGGCGGACAATCGGAAGCAACTCGCAGAGGTGCTCTCGCTTTTCGTAAAACTGGGTGGACGCGTGATCGATTCATCGCCGATGTACGGACGGTCCGAGCAAGTCATCGGCGAACTCGCAACGCAACTCGGCCTTCACGAAAAGCTCTTTCTCGCGACCAAAGTTTGGACGCGCGGAAAACAAGCGGGCATTGAATCAATGGAGCGTTCGCTCGCGCGTCTGCAAACAAAACGCATCGATCTGATGCAGGTGCACAACCTGGCCGATGCTACGACGCAGCTGGCGACGATGCGCGATTGGAAAGCGCAAGGTCGCTTTCGCTACATCGGCATCACGCATTATGAGTCCGGCGCGTTCGGCGAAATAGAGAAAGTTCTGCGGAGCGAGAAGCTCGATTTTCTGCAGATCAATTATTCCATCATGGAACGCGAGGCGGAGGAGAAAATTCTGCCGCTCGCGCAGGAATGTGGCGTGGCCGTCATCATCAATCGCCCGTTTGGCGGCGGCGATTTGTTCGCTCGCGTGCGGGCGAAGGCGTTGCCTGATTGGGCGGCCGAGTTCGATTGTCGATCCTGGGCGCAGTTTTTCTTGAAATGGATCGTGGCGCATCCGGCGGTCACCTGCTCGATTCCCGCCACGAATAATTCGCGGCATTTGCAGGACAACATGGAAGCGGGAAGCGGCCGCCTTCCCACCGCAAAGCAGCGACAACAAATGCTCGAACTAGTTTCCGCGTTTTGAACGGTCCCCGGCGGCTCAGTGCTATGTTCTGCGCCGGGCGCCCCGAGAAAGTCAGCTCCGGCAGACGTCAGCGGCGGATCGGACCAGATGCTCCGCTAAGATATGTGCTCGCGAGCCGTTTGGTTTGCGGGACGGTTCTGGCCGCGACCTGCATGCTTTGAACCTTCGGTTGTTGCCCCGAAAGTTTTGGGGGCTGCGCTGTTGCCGGGCCATAATAGTTCGGCGGAATAACTTGCACCGTTATGAATTCCGGATGCGCATTCGCCCAGGCGAGAGCTTGCCTCTTGGTCTCAAAAAAACGATCGATCACGAGTGCACTCCGTTCGAGAGCTGTCCGGCCAGCGCGACGGGCCGCTTTGCGATTGATCACAGCGCCGCCGGTATCGACCGCGGTGAAGACGCCGTCGGGGAAGACGACTTTGCTGCCATAAGGAATCCGGCGCGGATCGACCGCGCAATGTCCAACTCGCAATCGCACGCCAGTGGCGCATTTATGCCGCCGTGTATACCGATCAGAACCACGCCCGCCGCTGGCCCAGTAAACGGTGACGCGCGCCAGCAATGATTGCTCGCGCGGCGCAGGCGCAGTGCGACTGCGCGCAAGAGCCGGCGGGGCTAACAGAAGAGCGAGCCCAATCGCCCCAATGAATCGCTTCATGTTATTAATTGCAGCAGCCCCTGCGCCCGCCGATTGGGCAAACGGGCGAAATAACGAGCTCAGACTATATATCGTAATGGCGTAAAAACATCCGGTTTAGGCGGGCTTTTTTCACGTTGAGAAGTTCAACGCGCCACAGGCGCGTGGCCTACCAGGGTGGCGCGAGCAAGACTCTGAGATGTGCTATACGTGAATCACGTATGGCAAGCGGCGCGCGTGGATGGCTCGCGCGCTTTGAGCTGTGACTACAGCCACGATTTCACCTTCGGCCAGAAGTCGCGCAGGTTTTCTTTGAGATTGCGGCAGAGATAAATGTGCATGCGTTGCTCCCACGGCATTGCCCAAGGGCTGCTCACGACCTGGCCCAGGTCCTCTACCGCCGCGAATTGCTGGCGCTCGTCGTCAGCGTCTGTGTCGAGCACGAGAACAACCTCGCCGGTGTAATCGCGCGGACCCCACAGAAAATAATTCTGATGTCCGGAAATGGCTGGCGGTAGCCCAAGTTTCGGGCCGAAGAAATCAATCGCGCCGGCCTCACCGTAGTTCTGGCAGAAGATAGCGGCGCGTTTCTCGTCCTCCGGCCGCAAATGGTGATAAACGTGCGCAACCGCGCTGACCATTTCTTCCCAGCCGAATTGGTCGGCGAAATATTGTGGCAACACGGCGGTGTGAGAGGTCTCGGTACGCGGCGGCTCGAAATGAATCGCTTTCATGTAGGCGACCAGTTTTTCAGGCGGAAGAATCGGCAGCTCGATCGGAGCAAACAGCGCGGCCAGTCCGATCATGGCGGCGATTAACGCGGGCTTCAGCCGTTGGCATCGAACACTGAATAAGCGCTCGGCGGCGACGCTGCCTGCGGCGAAGAGCATCGGATAGGCGGGCGCGAGATAGTAATGCTTGCCGTGCATGAGGATGAACTCGACGAGCGTAACTAAATAGGCGATTGCGAGTGCGCGGTAACGGCGGTTGTCGCGCGAGACGAGCAGCCAGATGAGCCCACCGAACCACAACGGGAGCGTGGCGGGATTCATAATTAGAATTTGCTGCGCGATAAATTGCGCGGGCGTGAGCACAACGTTCTTGCGGCTGTGCGCGATGTTGCTCAGCAGCTCATACGTGGGCCAGCCGTGCCGCACCTGCCAGAGAATGTTTGGCAGCGCGATGGCGAACGCGATCACGCCGCCGAGCCAAATCCATTTCTGTGTAAAATGCCGGCGCTCGGGTGTGAGCAGAAGCGCACCGAAAATGCCGCTGCCGAAGAATGCCATCGAATGCTTGTTCTCGAGACCAAGCCCGGCGAGCACACCGAACCAGAGCCAGAGTCGGGGCGAACCGCCGTTGATGATGCATACCAGGAAATAAACGCATCCCATCCAGAAAAGCGGTTCGAACGCGTTCATGGAAAAGAAATTGCCGTTGACCAGAAACACGAGCGCGCAAAGCGACGCCGTGCAGCTGAGCGCCACCGCCCAGCGGCGACCGCCTAGCTCCTGCGCGATCGCGCCGGTGAGCGCGACTGTTCCCGCACCTGCGAGCGCGGGAAGGAATCGAATCGCAAAAAGCGAATCGCCAAACAGCATTCGGCTCAGGCGAACGAGCAGCACCGAGAGCGGTGGAAGATCGACATATCCGAACGCCAGATGCTGCCCGCAAGCGATGTAGTAGAGCTCATCGCGGAAATAGCCGTAATGGCTGTTCGTGAGCAGATGAATCAGCAACGCCGCTGCGCTGAAGCAGATAATCAGGGATCGTTCAATCGTCATCCGTTTCGGTGTTGCTTCGGGGGCTGCCATTGGCATGCCCCACATTAGGAACGAGTCGCGCCCGACTGCAATTCTATCTCGCGATTACCGCGCCAGCGTTAGAATCTGCGTGAATGCCGACTAGCAACACTCTTCGCATCGCCATGTGGTCTGGCCCGCGAAATATTTCCACCGCCATGATGCGCTCGTGGGGAAATCGCAGCGATACGATCGTGATCGACGAACCGTTCTACGCGTTTTACCTGGAGAGGACCGGCAGAAAACATCCCGGCGCGGATGAAGTAATCGCACGTGGCGAGACCGATTGGCGGAAAGTTGTTGAACAATGTGGGAGGGGCCTCAGCGCCCCAACCGGCAAGAAGATTTTTTACCAGAAACAAATGACGCATCACTTGCTGCCGGAAGTGGACCGGGAATGGATTGTCGATGTTACGAACTGTTTTCTCATCCGCGATCCGCGCGAAGTGATTCTCTCTTACATTAAAAAGAATCCCGAGCTGGCGCTGGAAGATCTCGGCTTCGTTCAGCAGGAGAAGATTTTCGAATTCGTGGTAGGGACATCGCGCCGCGATGTCCGCGGACGGCGCGGCGCGCCGTCCCTACCAATCGTCATTGATGCAAAAGATGTCCTGCAGAATGCTGGGCGAATTTTACGCCTGCTTTGCCAAGAAATCGGCGTCGAGTTTACCGACACCATGCTTTCATGGCCACCCGGCTTGCGCGAGACCGACGGCATCTGGGCAAAATATTGGTACGACGACGTGGCAAGATCGACATCCTTCCAGCCATACAAGCCGAGAGAAGGCATCGTTCCCGATCGTCTGCGCGAAATTTATGAGCAATGTCGCGAATCTTATGACCGGCTTTACAAGTACCGTCTGTATTGAACCGCGGACGTCGCGGATTTCCACAAATCTGTAGCGGCGCTTTGTGAGCGTCGGACGAATAATGCGACGGTCACAGACCGCCGCTACAATTAAAAATGTTCCAGCAATTTGACGAGAAGAACAGCGACCTGGTCGTAAACATTAACGGCCATCTTCTGCATCGCGACGAAGCCGGGATCAGCCCGTTCGATTCCGCCGTGCAAGGCGGCGATGCCGTTTGGGAAGGATTGCGGCTCTACAACGGACGCATCTTCAAACTGAACGAACATCTGGATCGGCTAGAACATTCCGCCCGCGCTCTTTCGTTCGCGCAGATTCCGGCGCGCGCAAAAATTATTGACGAAGTCAAGCGCACCCTCACCGCGAACAGAATGCGCGACGGCGTGCACATCCGGCTCACTCTCACGCGCGGCGTGAAAATTACTTCCGGGATGGACCCGCGCCTCAATCAATCGGGACCAACCTTGATCATCCTCGCGGAACACAAGGCGCCGGTTTACTCGAAAGACGGTCTCAAGTTGATCACCGCATCAGTGCGGCGCCCCCCGCCGGAGGTTCTCGACGCACGGATTCATCACGCTAATTTGCTCAATTCGATTCTGGCCAAAATCGAAGCGAACAACGCAGGCGCGGACGATGCGCTCATGCTCGACATCAACGGATTCATCGCCGAAACCAACGCGACCAACGCTTTCATCGTGCGCAAAGGCGGTCTGGCCACCAGTAAAGTCGTTGCCTGTCCGGAAGGAATCACGCGCGCGACCGTGATCGAAATCTGCGCCGCCGAAAAAATCCGCTGCGTCGAAACCGATTTGTCACCGGTCGATGTTTACGGCGCAGACGAAATGTTTTGTACCGGAACCATGGGCGAACTCGCCGGCGTGGTTAAGATCGACAATCGCGACATCGGCGACGGCAAAGTCGGCCCGATGACAAAACGGTTAAGCGAACTTTACGCCCATCGCACCGCGGCAGAAGGCGTTCGCGTGGTTGATTAATCTCCCGCGCTATTCGTATCGCAGTGCGACCATTGGATCGACGGCCATCGCGCGGCGGGCCGGCAAATAGCTTGCGACCAACGCAGCCGTTCCAAGCAGGAGAACGACGATCAGATAAGTTGTAAGGTCATTCGCTCCAACTCCAAACAGCAGCGCACTCATTAAACGCGTCGCTCCAAGGGCGCTGATCAAGCCGATGACCAGCCCGATGGCGACGATGGTAAGACTTTGCCGCAGAACCATCGTCAACATGTCGATCTTCTGGGCGCCAAGCGCCATGCGAATACCGATTTCCTTGGTTCGCTGCGCGACACTGTAGGCGATCACTCCGTAAATGCCGATCGCGGCGAGGATCATGGCGACGCCGGCAAAGCAGCCTAGTAGCATCATGTTGAATCGCGGCTGGGCCAGCGTAACGCCGATGCGGCTCTCCAGCGGTTCGAGAGTTGGAACGAATAGATCTTTGTCGAATTCATGCACGATGTTGCGCAGCGATGTTTGCAAGCCATGGGCGGCCACTGCGCGGATGACCACATCCATCCGACGCTGCGGATCCTGCGCCGCCGGAATGTAAAACTCCGGCAGCGGTTGAATGGCAAGCGATTCATGACGCGAACCGCCAACGATGCCGACGATTTCCTTTGGCGCCGACGGCCCATCTTTTTCGCCGCGAGTCAACACGATTTGCTGACCCAGCGCCTTGCCGCCGGGAAAGGAACGTTGTGCTAGTACATCGTTCACGATCACGACCGGCCGAGAATCCTTGGTGTCGCTGGAATTGAAGACGCGACCGCGTAAGACCGGCGTTCGCATCGCGCGGAAATAATCCGGCGTGATGGTGAGATGCGAAGCCTCCAATTCTTGTCCGGACGGACGAGGCGGTTGACCGACAATGGAAAATATCGATCCGCTGTCGTTGTTTGAAAACGGCATGGGGAAGGCGGCGCCAGCTGCTTCCACTCCGGGCAGAGCCGCAAGTTTGGGCAAAACCTGTTCGAAAAATTGCCGATGTTTTTCCGGATCGGGATATTTCGCTTTCGGCAAAATGAGTCCGGCGACAAGCGCATGCGAAGGATCAAAGCCGGGCCTGGTCGCGCGCAGATTGGCGAAGCTTTTGATCAGCAAACCAGCGCCCGTGAGAAGCAACATCGACAATGCTATCTGCGCGACGACGAGCAGCGCGCGCAGCCGATGCGATTCCGGACCAACCGCGCCGCGATTTCCTTCCTGCAAAGATTCGTTCAGGTTCGGGCTGGAAACCTGAAGCGCTGGAACCAGCGCGAACAGTAACGTGCTAAAAACGGCGGCACTGAGTGTGAAGACGATAACCAGGCCGTTGACTCGGATTTGGTCGAGCCGCGGAACATCGTGCGGACCAAATACACGAAGCAGATCAATCCCCCACAATGCCAGGAGAAGTCCTGCGCCGGCGCCGACAAGAGCGAGAATTAAACCCTCTGCCACCAATTGCACAACGATCCGACGCCGGCTCGCCCCTAAAGCAGTGCGAATGGCAATTTCGCGCCGGCGTTGGGTGGCGCGCGCGAGTAAGAGATTAGCGACGTTCGCGCAAGCGATCAACAGCACCAGAGCGACTGCCGCTACCAGCGTCATCAAGGCCGGCCGGACATCGCCGACGATGTCGTTGTGCAGAGAAAACACGCGCTCGGAACGATTCGTGTTTGATTTGGGATACCATTGCTCGAGCCGCGCGGCGATCGTCTTCATTTCCGCTTGGCATTGTTGAATGGTCACGCCTGGTTTCAATCGGCCGACCATGCGGATGAAATGTCCATCACGATTGTTCACCTCTTCCGGCACGAGTGGATGCAGCGGCTGCAAATAGTCCGCGCGCTCGCCCTCCACTGGAAATTGAAAGCCGGGCGGCATCACGCCGAGTACAGTATATAAGCGCCACGATAAGCTGATCTGCTTTCCGACAATGTTCGGGTCGCTGTTGAAAAGAGTTTTCCAGGTGTAATCGGTCAACACCACGACGCGTGCATCGGTGTTGTCGTCTTCGCGCGTGTAACCACGTCCGCGCGCAGGCGAAACGCCGAGAACCGAAAAAATGTCCGAAGTGACTGCAAGACCGTACAACTGACGGGATTCTTCGGCTCCATTAAGCACCGCGCCCGCGCGCGTGAATGCCGCCAACGCCGACAAAGTCTGCGATTGGTCGCGAAGATCGACATAATCCGGAATCGATTCGGTTTCTTTTTCCGAATTCTCGCGAGCCACCTGCGACCAGATTGCCACGAGCTCGTTTGGTTTTGGAAACGGAAGGGGACGCAGCAAGACCGCATCGATCACGCTGAAGATTGCGCTGTTGGCGCCGATGCCGAGCGTGAGAGTCAGGATAGCTATGGCGGTGAAGCCGGGCGTCTTCACCAACATTCGCAGCGCGTATCTTAAGTCAGTCAGCATAATCGCGGCCTCTGATTTATTCAGTTCGCAACGCTTGGACGGGATCGACCAAGGCAGCGCGCCGCGCCGGCAACAAACATGCGACCAGGGCGATCGCCGCGAGCAACACCGTTGCTCCGCCGAGCAACGCCGGGTTATACGCTGACACTTGATACAGCTGAGTGGCAATCAACCGCCCCAGCGCGATCGCCGCCGCAATTCCGATCGCGAGCCCCATGCCGACCGGCTTCATTCCTTGGTTAACGACCAGTCGAAGGACATCGCGCGTTTGCGCGCCGAGCGCCATCCGGACACCAATTTCGCCTGTGCTCTGTTCGACTGTGTAAGCAACCGCGCCGTAAATTCCAATGCTTGCCAGAAGCAGCGCGACTCCGGCAAAGATTCCGAGCAGCCACATCATCAGGCGCGCTTGCCCGAGCGCTTGGGCGACGACGGCGTCCATGCTTTGCGGCACGGCAATGGCAAGGCCCGGATTGACCGTGTTCAGCGCGGATTGCACCAGCTTCGTCACCGCGTCCACTTTGAAATTGCTGCGGACGGTCACGTTGACGAACGGAAAGTTTTCCTGAGTCCACGGCCGATAAAATTCCATGCCCGGCGCTTCCGCCACTCGGATCGATCGAACATCGCCAACGACGCCGACGATTTCAGCCGGAGTGCCCGCGCTTGTCACGAGCAGTGTTTTACCGACTGGATTTTCGTTAGGAAAAACCTTCTTCGCGCCGGCCTGACTGATCAGAACCACATTTTGACCCTCGGCGGTATCGTGTTCATTGAACTCACGACCCGCCAGGAGTGGAATTCCCCAGGTCTTAAAATATCCCGGTGCGATGTCGTGGCCCGGCGCGCTCGCACGTTTTTCGATCGGCGGTACATCACGATCGGCGCGCGCATAAAAAGTCCGGCCGCCTCCTGCTAAGGGAATATCGCCGCTGATCGTCGCGCTTTCGAGTCCCGGAACATCACGCAACGCAGCGAGTGTTTGTTCGGCAAAACGCTGGCGCGATGGGCTATCCGGATATTGCGCCAGCGGAAGTGTAATTGCGCCGGTCCACAAATTCTGTGAGCGGAATCCGATGTTCTGTTGACTCAATTGCACGAAACTGGTGATGAGTAACGCTGCTCCCGCTAACAGCGTGACGGACAATGCGACCTGCGCACCGACCAGAATCTTACGGAAACGTTGCTGACGAACGCTGCCGCTGGATCCGCGCCCGCCTTCTTTGAGGCCGTCAACCAGATCGGCGTGCGAGCCCTGCATCGCCGGATAAAGTCCCATCAGCAGACCAGTCAAGATCGACAACGTGATTGTGAACGCGAGGACGGGAACCGACAAACTCGTCACAGTGTTCGGTTCCAAGGGAAGAAAATTGGACGCCATTTTGGGCACCAGCGGCACCAATCCCCAGGCCACGAAAGCGCCGACGACGCCCGCAATTGCGCTTACCAGTAAACTTTCGAAAACGAAGAGGCGCACAATGCTCGTGCGGGAAGCGCCAATTGCCATTCGCAAAGCGACCTCGCGACGGCGGCCGCTGAAGCGCACCAGCAACAAGTTGGCGACGTTGCTGCAGGCGATGAGCAAGACGAAACAAACCGCCGCGAAGAGCGTGATGAAACCCGCCCGAAAATTTTGCGTCACATCTTGCGGCAACGTCTTGAGCGTCGTCGTCACGGTGCTGTCGATCTTATTCGGATATTGCGTGCGATAGCTTTGTTCTAACGAAGGCAAAGCAGAGCGCGCCTGTTGACCTGTCATCCCCGGTTTCAATCGCCCAATCACGCGAAGGAAGCCGGTGCCGCGCATCATCCGCTCATACGTGAACCCCGGGATTTGAAATGGCTTCGTCGTCCATACTTCGGCGATCGGGTTCGCTCCAAACCATGCCGCCGGCATATTCGGAAGGACACCGACAATTGTATGAGCAACGCCATCGAGGGTGATGCTACGCCCAATCACATTGGGATCACCGCCGAGGCGTTGCTGCCAGAAATTTTCCGTGACGAGTGCCACGTCAGCGCTCTCTTCTTCGTTGGGAAGAAAATTGCGGCCGCGAATTGGACGTACGCCAAGAATGTCGAAATAGTTGGAAGTCAGTCTCCCGCCAAAAATTTGGACGGGATCGCCCTGTCCGGTGAGGGTGAAGGCAAAGAAACTCTCTGCCGCAAAGCCGTCGAAAATGGTCTGACCGTCGCGGTAATGCTGGTAACGCGGCGCCGATATCGCGATATCCACCAGATCGCGTTCCTTGTCGCCCGCATAGAGGTGGAGGACGCGCGACGGCTCTTTGAACGGCAGACCGCGCAGGAAAAGGTCGTTGATCAAACTGAAGATCGCCGTGTTCAGCCCGATCCCGAGCGCGAGTGTGATCACGGCAATCGAAGTAAACGCGGGTGATTGTCGAAGTTTACGGAATGCGAATCGAATATCGTTCATGTTCGAATGTGGGTTTGATTTGTTGGAAGAAATTTATTCGGCACGCAGAGCTTGAACAGGATCCACCAGAGTTGCGCGACGCGCGGGGAGGAGACAGGCAACCAACGACACGCTGCTCATGAGAAGCGCCGTGCCGAAAAGAGTGGCGAAGTGAACGGCCGGCACGTCGAAGAGAAGGCTGTGCATCGTTCTTCCCGCCAGCCACGCGCCGATCAAACCGAGGATGGTTCCGGCGGCGAGAAGGCGCAGGCCTAACGAGAGGAATTGCGTCCCGATCTGATGCCTCTGCGCACCAAGCGCCATACGAATGCCGATTTCGCGGCGGCGTTGCGCGACCGCGTAACTCAACACGCCATAAGTTCCAATGGCCGCCGAGTGAGGGTGCGGAAAGGCGCTGAGGTTAAGCGTATTCACCTGCCTCACTCTTCCCGCAGGAGTTTCGATGGATCGACGGCAAGCGCTCGCAACGCTGGAATGGCAGACGCTGCAATACCTAGGAGCGCCATCGTTAGCACCGCGCCAACCACCACCATCGGATCTCGCGGATTCGCTTGATACACAATCTGCCCCAGAAGTCGGCTGGCGAAGACGCCCCACAGCAGCCCCACTAACGATCCGACCCCAAGCAGCACGATTGGCCGCCCCACCGCTGCACTCATGATGTGTCTCTCTCTCGCGCCTAACGCCACGCGGATGCCGAGCTCCTTCATCCGGCGGCTTACGTTATAGGCCGCCGTGCCGAAGATGCCAGTCACCGCCAGCATCGCCGCCAGCAGGCCCATGACGCCCAGTCCTACTGTCGCCGCCCGCGCCGGGAGTAGCACACCCGCTATCGCATCCGGCCAACTCTGCACCGTAATCGGCGCATTGGGCTCGATACCGCTCAGCGTGAGTTCGAGCGCCGCCGCCATCTCGTTCTGCGCCCGCGGCGACCGCGCGACGAAGACCGCGACGCCGTTCTCGGTTTGAAATAACGGCAGGAACACCACCGGTTGTTGCGACTCCATAATTTCGTAATACTTGCCGTCCTCCGCCACGCCCACCACTTCCGTCAGGTGATCCTTAAGAATGAAGCGTTGTCCGATAGCGGGCGTTTCGCCCCACATCTTCCGAGCAAAGGTTTGATTCACGATCGCGACATACGGCGTTGTTTTGGTGTCATGCCATGAGACGTCCCGCCCAGTTAGGAGCTTAGTGCCTGCAGCCTCCAGGTAGCCCGGGGAGATCGTAAACACGTATGGCGCCAGCACAGAATTGTTCAGATTGAAATCTGTCGTTCCTGGCGGGAAAACCGGAACGCCGCGCAGCCCGCCGGTAAAGGGCACGCGGTTCACCGCACCTGCTGCCGTCACACCAGGAATCCTCTGCACCGCTTCGAGCATAGCTTTCTGTTTCTCGAGCCGCGCGTCACCTCGCTGTTCCATCTCACTCAAGTCTATGTCGGCTAGCATTGCTCCCTGCGGCTGGAAACCCAGCGGAGCGTGCAACACGCGAACCATGCCACGGACGGCGACCAGCGAGGCCGTCACGAGCAACGTGCAGATCGCAATTTGGGCGCCAAGCAACAGGTCCCGCAGAGTAAACCGGCGCAGCGGCGTTGAATCTACTGGTCCGCTCTTCATCGCCTGCAGCGGACTGCTCTGCGACACCTGCCGCGCCGGAATCATCCCAAACAGCAGTGCGCTTACCAAGGTCAAGATCAGAGCTGCCAGGTAGACGCGCGCATCCACGCTCACTGCTACGCGGCCGTAGGGCGATTGCCACTGGTTCAGGACACGCAGCAGCAGGCCCGCGATCACCAGCCCCGCCGCTCCGCCTAGCATCGACAATACTATCGCCTCGGTTAACAGTTGCCGCAGCAACCGCCACCGGCTCGCTCCCAAAGCGACACGAAGCGCTAGTTCTCGGCTGCGATCCGCCGCGCGCGCCGCAAACAGGCTGGCCAGGTTGGCACACGCCGCCACGAGCACCAACAGAGCCAGTGCCGCCACGCTATAAAGAAATCCGCGAATGACGTCACCCGCGTCCCCGTAGAGTCCTGGATGGATCAACCGCAGCGGCACTCCGTTGTCTGTTTGTGGATACTCCTTTGCCAACTGGGCCGCGATCGCATTCAGATTTTCCGCAGCCTGTTGGGGCGTCACGCCCGGCTTCAGCCGGCCAAGAACGGTGACAGCAATAGAGGTCCGGCTATGTAAGTAATCCCGCCCCTCCACCTGCTCTTCGTTCACCATCGGTATCCAGTAGTCCGGCCACTCAAATTTGTCCGTGCCGTGGAACCGCGTCGGTGCCACACCCATCACCGTGAAAGGATGTTTGTTGAGCTGCACCGTCGTCCCCACTACGCCGGGATCGGCGTTAAATGCGCGTCGCCAAAGACTATCGCTCAAAACCACATAGGGCGCTGAATTTGAGCCATGCTCGTCCGCCGCGTGAAAGAACCGTCCTAGCTCCGGCTGCACCCCCACCAGATCGAAATAATTGCCGGTGACCTCATAGCCGGAGACACTCGTTACCGCGTCACCCCATCTCAGTCTCGCCTGAGAATATCCGTCAAAGCCGGCCATGTCGCTGAAGGTGGTATTTCGCTGCCGAAATTCCTCAAACGCAGGATACGACGTAGTCAGTAGCTTAAAGCTCGTCCACGGCTTGAGGCGAAGCTGGTAGAGATTCTGCGGGTCGCTCACTTCCAGCGAGCGCAGCAGGACCGCATTCAGCACTCCGAAGACGACGACGTTTGCTCCAATCCCAAACATCAGAGTGACTAAAGCCACGAGCGTGAACGCGGGAGACTTCCAAAGCACGCGCAGCGAATAACGAATGTCCAGCAGCAGGTCCTTCATGAATGGGCGGCCTTCTCGGCGTGGTAGTCTTCCGGATTCGCCTCCACCGCTGCGAGTTCAAGGCAGGCGTGTCGCCGGAACTCTTCGGAACGGATGCCAACGAGAATGTTCTCTTCACTCCGGGCCGCTATATGCGGTTCAATTTCTTCCCCGAGCCGTTCGTCGCCTCGCGGCTTGGTCGTTAAATTGAGAAGGCGTGTGAAACCGGGTTCGCCGACGACTTCGTTGCTGTAGCGAAAGACGGAAAGGCTCGAGAAGGCCGGGATGTTGCCGCGCCGCTCGTAGTAATTGGTCAGCGAAGAGCCGTCGTTCTCGACCCCGGCTTTCGGATAGGTGTTGAAAATCGTCACCAGCCGATCCGATTGCGGAAACGGAAGCGGACGCAACAAAACAGAATCGATGACTGCGAAGATGGCGAGGTTCGCCCCGAGACAGATCGCAACCGTGGCTAGCGCCGTGACCGTGAACGCTGGCGCTTTGCGCAGTTGGCGAAGAGCGAAGCGAATGTCGTTCATATCAATGCGGGGTTGCTTTTTTTGGATTGAAAATTCATTCGGAACGCAGCGCTTGAACGGGATCGACCAGGGTTGCGCGACGCGCTGGCAACAAACAGGCGAGAAAGGCGACCGCGGTAAGAATTATCGTGATGGCAAGCATCGTCGGCAGATCGGTTGCGCCGACGCCGAAAAGAAGGCTTTGGAGCAACCGAGTGCTGGCAAACACACCAATCAGACCCAGAAGCAGACCGACGCCGACAAAACGCATTCCTTGGCCGACGATCAGGCGCAGCACGTCGTAACGTTGCGCGCCGAGAGCAAGACGAATTCCAATTTCCTGAGTGCGCTGCGTGACTGAGTAGCTCATCACCCCGAAAATTCCGGCAGCCGCAAGGAGCAGCGCAATCAGCGCAAACAGGCCAACCAGCATCGCGTTCAAGCGCGGCTGGGCAATCGATTGGGAAAGGTAATCCGGCAGCGCGCGCACCCGATAAACCGGAACGTCTTTGTCGATTTGATCGATCGCGCGACGCAACGTGGTCATTAATGACGCTTCACTCATTTGGCTGCGCACGAAGATCGACATCATGCCGAGACCGAATTGTTCCTCCGGCAGATAAATCTGGGACTTCGGCGCCGCGCCCAAACTGATCAGGTGCAGGTCCCCAACAACACCGACGATCTCGCACTTGGGCGGATCGCCCGGGTCGGCCGATCCATTTGGCGTGATGCGTTTGCCGACCGGGTCTTCACCGGGAAAGAATTCCTTGGCGAAACTTTCCGTAACAATCGCAACCCGGGGCGCGTCGCGATCGTCGCGAACGGTGAATTCGCGGCCACGCAAAAGTGGGACGCGCACGGTTTTGAAAAAGTCGGCGGTAACGACATTGACCTGGGCGTTAGGCTGTTGCGCTTTTGGCACCGGGCGTTCTTCGATGTTGAAACTGAAAACAATTTCACTGCCGCTGAGCGGAATCCACCAGGCGCCCGCGGCGGAGTTGACCCCGGGTGATGCAGAAATGTTCGCGAGCAGTTTTTTGTAAAACTCTACCGCCTGCTCCGGCTTGTTATATTTGGAATCAGGCAACGCCATCCGCGCAGTGACAACATTGGTTGGATCAAAGCCCGGATGTACTTTCTGCAGGCGGAGAAAACTTTGAACGAGCAAACCGGCACTGGCGAGCAGCACCAGCGCGAGAACGATCTCGACCACAACCAGAACAGCGCGGGTCCGGCCGCTGTGCACGCTTTCAGTCGATCCCCGAGAAGTTTCGTTGATCGCGCCGGCGATATTCGGATGAGAGGCGCGCCATGCCGGCAAAAGTCCGGCGATCAAGGCCGCTCCGAGACTAACGGCCGCGGTGAAAGCGAGAACGCGAAGATCGGGCGAGACTTGAGCGATCCGCGGAATGCTCGCCGGCAAAAATGCTTTCAATGAATCGAGCGCCCAGGTCGCGATCATCAATCCGACCACGCCGCCGGCCGCGCTCAGAAGCAAGCTTTCGGACAACAATTGTTTGACTATGTGCCAGCGACCGGCGCCGAGCGCGGTCCTGATGCTGATCTCCTTTTGACGCGAAACGGAGCGCGCCAGCAGCAGATTGACCACGTTAACACAGGCGACGAGCAAGACGCACCCGGCCATCGCACACAGCATCAACAAGGCAGACCGGGCGTCGGCAACCATCGCTCTTGCCAGCGGTATCGCTTTCACGCCAACGTTGGTGTTCGAATCCGGATATTGTTGGCGCAACGCCGCACTGATCGTGTCGATGTTTGCCTGCGCCTGATTAATCGACACGCCCGGCTTGAGACGGGCAACACATCTCAGAAAATCGTTGCCGCGTTCTTCGGTCATCGATTTGGCTCCGTCCTTGGATTCGCGCAACACCGACATCGTCGTCCACACTTCCGGGGTGATATTGCTAATCGGAAATTCAAACCGGTCCGGCATCACGCCTATGACTTGAAATTTTTGACCGTCGAAGGTGAGGGATTTTCCAACGATATTCGGATCGCCACCAAATCGCCGTTGCCAAAATCCGTGGCTTAGAATGACAACGCGGTTTCCGGGTTCGTCTTCACTGGAAAGAAAAGTGCGGCCGAGAATTGGCTGGACCCGGAGCAAGGAAAATAGATTAGCCGACACGGCCTCGCCTTGGATGTGGGTCGCTTCACCGCCGTCAGTCAGGGTGCTTACACCATAATTGGTGTAAACCGACATCTGTTCGAAAACACGATTTTGCGATCGCCAGTCCTCAAAATCCGGATACGAGCAGGTCGCACCCAGATCGAGTCCCTTCGCGCCGGCATGCATGTCATAAACTAAGAGGGCGACCAGATTTTGTGGTTGAGGAAACGGCAACGGCCGCAACAGCACCGCGTTGACGACACTGAACACCGCAGTGTTTGCTCCAATGCCGAGAGCAAACGTCAGGACCACGATTCCACTGAAGAGCGGCTGTTTGAGCAGGCTGCGTAAGGAATGGCGAAGATTTTGCATGGCTAAATTATTCTGTGCGTAAGGCAATGATTGGATCGACGCGGGAGGCGCGGCGCGCCGGAATCCATGAGGCAATGAGCGTCGCGCTGAAGAGCAGCAGACCGACTCCGAAATAAATTCTCGGATCAATCCCGTTGACTTCGAAAAGGACGCTTTGCAATGCGCGCGAAAGCGCAAAGGCGCTGAGCAGACCGATCGCCGATCCAATCAAAAGCAATTGCATTCCGTGCGAAAGCACGAGCGCACGAATCTGGGCCGGCTGGGCGCCAAGGGCGAGACGGATCCCGATTTCACGGACGCGCTTGAGCGTTGTATAAGCGAGAAGTCCGTAAAGGCCGATGGTCGCGAGCAAAAGCGCAAGGCCGGCGAAGATCGAGAAAAGAAAACTGAGGAGACGCTGGCTGCCCCATGTTTCGTGAACACGATCGCTCATTGGGCGCGCGTCGAACACGGGCTGCGATGGATCGATCGAGCTGACAGTGTCGCGAATCGATTTGGCGAGCGACCCAACGCTCAGGTTCGAACGAACGAACAGACCGAGGCTGGTTCGTTGCGCCTGCGCCAGCGAACAATAGATAACCGGCAACGGCGCCATTTCATCGATCGCGTGAAATCGCATCCGCGAGACGACGCCAACAATTTCCGACATGACGTTACCTTCTTCGTCATTGCCGGCATCAACTGCGAGCCGCTTGCCGATTGGATCCTCGCCAGGGAAAAATTGTTCGGCCATCGCTTGATCGATGATGATGACGCGCGGCGAATCTTTTGTGTCGCGCTCATTGAACGTGCGGCCGCGGAGAAGTGGAACCTTGAAGGTCGCGAAATAACCGCCGGTGATCACTTCGAGATCGGCCGACGACATATTGCTGGGCGAGGGCGCCGGAACGCCTTCGCGATAGAATCCGGTTTGCCAACCGCCCATTAGCGGCGAATTGGAACCGATGCCGGCGCTTTGAACGCCCGGGAGTGCGCGCACTCTATCGAGCAGCGCTTTGGTAAACGTCCCGATTTTCTCGCGACTCGAATAAGTTTTCCAGGGCAACTCCAGGCGTGCCGTGAAAAGACCGCGCGGCTCGTAGCCAAGCTGGAGCGATTGCATTCGCGAAAAACTTTTCAGGACAAGCCCAGCCGCGACGAGCAAGGTGAGCGTGAGCGCGATCTCGCTGATCACCAGCCAATCACGCGCGCGTTTGGCCGACGGCGGATCACCGCCGCCGGACGAGCCTGTCTTCAGGGCCAGTTGAACGTCCGCATGCGAGGCCTGCCATGCCGGCCACAACCCGAAAATGATTGTGGTTAGCGATGCAATCAAGAATGTGAAGCCGAGCACCGGGAGATCGAAGGAAATTTGTTGGAAGCGCGAAACGTCGCCCGGACTCAGGGCAATCAAGGCGTCGCGGACCCAAACGGCGATGAAAAACCCGAGCGCTCCACCAATCAGCGCGATCAGGAAACTTTCGATCAGGAGTTGTCGAATGATTTGCATTCGAGTTGCACCAACGGCGGCGTGAATGGCAAGGTCTCTCGCCCGCGCGGCACCTCGCGCCGCAAACAAGTTGGCGAGGTTCGCGCAGGCGATGAGCAAAACCAATCCGACTGCACCCAGGAGAAGTCCGAGATTGGTTCTGTATTTGCCGACAAGATTTTCAAGGAGCGGTGTGACTACCGCGTAGACCTTGGTGTTTGTGTCCGGATATGTTTTTTCCAAACGCGCCGCGATGCCTTTCATCTCCGTGCGCGCCTGCTCTACGGTTACGCCCGTTTTGAGCCGACCCCAGACAAACATCATCGGATGATGCGAGCGATCCATCCACGCCGGATTATTGCTCCGGCGTCCCAGCGAAAACCACGCGTCGGTGTCTTGCGGCGATGTCATTTGCGGCGGCATGACTCCGACGACGGTGAAACTCTGATCGTCCAGGTTGATCGAGCGACCAATCGCACCCGGATCCCGATTGAATGCGCGTTGCCAGAGTCGATCGCTGATCACCACGACCGGTGGCCCGCCGACTTTGTCTTCGTCCTCGCTAAACGGGCGCCCGATTTCCGCCGGCAGGCCGATTACGTCGAAGAAATTCCGCGTTACCGAAGCGCACGACACCCGTTCCGCTTCCCGACCGGGAATGCCACTTAGATTTCGCGATTCTTTGTGGGTGCAGGCGAGATGTTCGAAAACCTTATTGTCGTTTCGCCAGTCGAAATAGTCAGGTAGTGCGACGGAGAAATCCTGACCCGGACCGGAAGATTCACTCAAGACCATGATCCGGTCAGCATTCGGATAAGGCAGGGGCCGGAGAAGGACGGCGTTGACAATGCTGAAGATCGCGGTGTTCGCGCCGATCCCGAGTGCGAGGGTGATGATCGCAACCGCCGAGAACGCCGGATTCTTGATCAACTGCCGAAAAGCGAAACGGAGATAACTCATAACTGTTTATTCGGTTCGCAGCGCCACGATCGGATCGACTTGCATCGCGCGACGCGCCGGCAACCACGCCGCCAGAAACGCGACCAACGATATTAAGATGATGATGGCGCCAAAGGTGATCGGATCCCATGCGCCAACTCCAAAAAGCAAGCTGTTCAACAAGCGCGTGGCGGCGAACGCGCCGACCAGTCCAATAACGACGCTGATCGCGACCAGCGTCATCGCCTGGCCAATGACTAACCGGAAAATGTTCGATTGGGCGGCGCCAAGAGCGATGCGAATACCGATCTCATTCGTCCGCTGCGCGACTGAGTAAGCCATCACGCCGTAAATGCCGATGGCGGTCAGGACCAATGCCGTGCCGGCGAAGACTGAGATTAGTAACGCATTGAAACGCGGCCGGGCCAGTGAGCGCGAGATGTATTCGTCAAAGACGCGAACACTGGTCAGCGGAATGGTCGCATCCATTTCGGCGAGCTCCTTCCGCACGGCCGACGCCAGGGCATTGGGATTGGAAACACTCGTTCGGATGACGATCGACATGACGTCGAAAGGAATCTGCGTGCGCGGCAAATACATTTCGGGGGAGTCCTCGTTCTTGAGTGAGAGATGTTTTACGTTTCCGACCACGCCGACGATCTCACGCATCTTCTCGCCGGAATTGTCCGCGGCAAATCCGGGTTTGATGCGTTTGCCTATTACGTTCTGGCCCGGGAAAAATTTGGTGGCAAAGCGTTCGTTCACGATCACGACCGGCGGTGAATCCATCCGATCGCTTTGATCGAAGGCCCGGCCTTGTCGAAGCGGTATGCCCGTCGTTTTGAAATAATCGGTGCCGATCATGCGGACTGGCGCACCGGGACGCTTCCCTTCCGGCAATGGATTCTCTTCCATGTCGAAATCGGTCACCATGTTGCTCCCGCTAAGGGGCAGCGGAACAATCACGCTGGCGGATTCGACTCCGGGAAGTGCGCGGAGACGTTCCAGAAAACGATCGTAGAACGCGATGATGTTTTCGTTTTTTGGATAAGTGATTGCTGGTAATCGGACGCCTGCGGTGAGCAAGCGTTTGGTGCGCAGACCGGGCTGCACATGACCTAACCGGGAAAAGCTTTGAATGAGTAGACCGGCACAGATCAAAAGAACCAGAGCGAGCGCGACTTCACCGATGATCAATCCATTGCGCATTCGGCCCCGGTGTTCGCCGCTGCCGCCGGTGCGGGTGCCGGATTTTAATGAAGCATTTAGATCGACATGTGACGCCTGCCATGCCGGCACGAGTCCAAAAACAATGCCAGTGCCCAACGAAACCAAAATGGTAAATGCGAGAACCGCGCCATCCAGTTGAATAGTGCTGATGCGCGGAATGTTCTGCGGCACGGTCTTGATGAGGGCTTCGGTCCCCCATTGCGCGACCAGCAAACCGCAAAGCCCACCGAAGCCGGCCAGAAGCAAACTTTCGGTAAGTAATTGCCGAACGATACGCGCGCGGCTCGCGCCGACAGCGGCACGCAAGGCAATTTCTTTTCCCCGCACCAAAGCGCGCGCGAGCAGGAGATTGGCCACGTTCGCATTCGCGATCAGCAAAACGCACACAACCGCGCCGAAGAGCACGTAAAGCGCGGTGCGGACATCGCCGATCAGTTCTTCCCGCAGCGGTTTGAATCGAACGCCAAAATAGGAATTCGTGTTCGGATATTGTTTTTCCAAATTGGCCGCGATCGAGGAGAGATCGGCCTGCGCCTGCTCGATAGAAGTGTTCGGTTTGAGGCGACCGATGGCTTCGAGACTATGGCTGCCGCGCTCCTGCGTCATCGGCTTGCCGCCATCGGGCGTCGCCGCGTCTTCGGCAATGGTTACGTAAAACTCAACCGGGTCGCTTTGGATGGGATATTGGAAACGCGGCGGCATCACGCCGATGATGGTGTGCAGTTGGCGGTTGAGCTCGACCGTGCGGCCGATCACGTTTGGGTCGCCGCCGAAATACTGTCGCCAGGAATTGTCGCTGATAATGACTTTGAATCCGCCGGGTCCGCCACCGGCTTGTTCATCGTCGCGCGAGAAGGCGTGGCCGATCACCGGCTTGACTCCGAGCACATCGAAAAACTCAGCGCTCGCCTTGACCCCGTGCACACTGGTAGCGCCTTGTTCAGTCGTCAGGGCATATGAGCGATCGTTAAAAGCCGCTATGCTCGCAAGCGTGTGATTCTGGTCCCGAAAGTCGAAAAAATCAGGATAAGAGAGAGAGCCGAGACTGGTTTGCTCACCTTTGAAACGGGTGTCGGTCATGCCGAACGCGACCAGTTCCTGCGGACGCGGAAATGGCAATGGCTTTAAAAGGAGCGCGTTGACCACGCTGAAGATGGCGGTGTTGGCGCCGATTCCCAGAGCGAGAGTTAAAATAGCGATCGCGGTGAAGCCGGGACTTTTCACCAGCATCCGCAATGCAAAACGAAGATCACTCAGCATATCGTCGCCCTTTAAAAAGCAGCGCTGTCTGCAACGATCTCACTCATAACGAAGAGCAACCATCGGATCGACGCGCGTGGCCCGGCGGGCCGGGACGAAACAGGAAACTGCCGCGACGAGCGTCAACATTCCGGCCACCGTGAAGTAAATGGTCGGATCCAGAGCATTGACTTTGAATAGAATGTTTTTCAGCGCCGCCGCCGCCACGACTCCCAAGAGCAACGCGATGCCGCCGGCACCAAGCACAAGGCCGATCATTAATTGCCATGCGCCCTGGGTCATGACCATGCGGAAGATTCGGGCCGCGTCCGCGCCGAGCGCCATCCGGATACCGAATTCCTGGGTCCGTTGGTTCACCGAGAAACTCATCACGCCGTAAAGACCAACCGCGGAGAGAACGAATGCGACGGCTCCGAAGATCGTGAATAAATTCGCAATGATGCGGCTGCCGGAAAGAATCTCACTGTGCAATCGCGCCGGAGTGCCCGCAAAATAAGTGGGCAGATTCGAATCGAGCTCAGCGACTGCCCTGCTCAATGCCGGACCGAGAGTTTCAGCACGCTGGCCAGCACGCGGACGGACAATGATCGTGCAAAATTGCGTGGCCGGTGATGCACCGAGCAGCGGCATGTAAAATCCGGCGGTCTCGGTCTGCTGATCGAACGGTCCCTGCATCAACATGTCGGGCACAACGCCGACGATTGTTCGCCATGGTTGCGCCATGCCCGGATTGAAAATGCGAACCTGATGACCGAGCGCGCTTTGATTACCCCAATATTTCCGAGCAAAACTCGCGTTCACGATTGCGACCGGCTGCTTTGTGTCGGTGTCATCGACGGTGAAATCGCGGCCTTCCAGTATCTTTAGCCCGAGCGTCGAAAAGTAATTGTCTGAGACGGATTCGAAATTGCCGCGCGGCCGGTCGCGGTCCGTCAGATAATTCTGACCGTCGATTTCATATTGGCCTCCGCCGGCAAAGGTCATGCGAAACCGATCGCTCATCGCCGCTGATTCGAATTTGGGATTCGCTCGTAGCGTGCGCACCGCACGGATGAAAAATTCCCGACGTGCGTTCTCGTTCGGATAGGCGCCTTCCATCAAAGCCATACGCGCGCTGTAAATCGCAGCCTCGTCATAGCCATAGTCGAGCCTGGTCTGATTTCGGATCGACTTGATTTGCAAGGTTGCCGCAATCAACAGCGCGGCGGTCAATGCAATCTGTCCAACCACCAGCACGCGCGTGATCACGTTGACGAGACGACTGCTGTTCCCGCGTCCGCCCTCTTTCATGACCTCTGCCGCGTTCCCTCTCGAGCTCAGAAATGCCGGGACAAGACCGGAAACCACCGTCGCTACTAGCGTGATCCCCAACGTGAAGCCGAGAACACGACCATCGATCGTGAATTGCATCCAGTAAGGCAGCGGAAAAGGTGACGCGCTGAATGCACGCACCAACATGTCGACCGCCCAATAGGCCAGGAGCACTCCGGCGACTGCGCCGAACACCGCGACGACCAAACTCTCGGTCAACATCTGCCTAACGAGTCTCCAGCGGGTTGCCCCGAGCGCGCCGCGAATCGCGAGTTCCTTCGCTCGCAGAGCGGCGCGGCCGAATTGCATGTTCATCACGTTTACGCAGGCAATCAGCAAGACAAGAATGACCGCGGCCAGCATCGCCCAAACGATTTGGCGCAGTTGCACGCCGGTGAACGCATGCAGCAGCGGCTGCACGCTGGCCGAGGTAAAATTTTGATTCGTTTTCGGATTGTCCTCTGCCAAATGACGGGCGAGAGCGACAAATTCCGCATTCACCTGGTCGAGGCTAACACCCGGTTTGAGTCGGCCCATCACCGCGGGTGCGGCATTATTAGCTCCGATTGCCAGCTCTCCGCGCGGCCGGGGAGGGTACTCATTATATAGAGGTGTCCAGAGCTCCTCCGAGGACGGAAATTTAAAATTCGGCGGCATCACGCCGATGATGGTCGCCGCCTTGCCATTAATTCGAACGCTCTGTCCGACAATGTTGGGATCGGCATTGAAATCGCGTCGCCAAATTTCGTCGCCCAGAATTGTGACTTTCTCCGCGCCCGGCTTGTTGTCCTCGGCCGTGAAATCGCGGCCCATGACCGGCGAGACGCCGATGATCTTGAAGAAATCGTCCGTGACGTAACCGCCGGTGTAACGCTGCGGATTGTTTTTGTAGCTCACGTTGATTGTCGATCCACTGAGATAGCCGGCCATGAGCGAGAACGATTGCTGCGCCCCTTTCAAATCTTCGTAATCCTGCGCCGTTGGAATCTGGCCGAGACCGAAATTATTGTTTTGATCGCTCGCCTTGGGATCGATCAATCCCACGCTTACCAGTTGCTCGGGGTGCGGAAACGAGAAACCGCGCAACACGATGGCGTTGACCACGGTGAATTGCGTCGTCGCGCCGCCAATGCCGAGAGCGAGCACGAGCACCGCCACCCAACCGTCCCGCAGTTGAATGATTCGGTTCCCGTATCCTGCATTTTTTTCCGAGTGCGTGACCTGAATGATGGTCGTGCCCTCGGCGTTCAGCTTTTGAAATAGCTCCATGATCTCTTCGCCCTGACTGGAGTGAAGATTGCCGGTGGGCTCATCGGCCAGAATCAATTTCGGATTGGCGATGATGGCGCGGGCGACGCCCACCAGTTGTTGCTGGCCGCCGGAAAGTTGGCGCGGATACAAATCCTTTTTCGCCACGATTTGAAAACGATCGAGCGTGTCGGCCACCATCGCCGCTCGTTCAGTCTTGTTGACCTTCCGGTAGGACAACGGGATATCGAGGTTTTCGTAAACCGTCAGATCGTCGAGCAAATGGTACTGTTGAAAAACAAAACCGATTTGTTCGTTGCGAAGCGCAGCTCGCTCTTTCGCTTTCAGATGATGAACCGCTGTCTCGTTGAAGAAATATTCGCCGTCCCAGCCGTGATCGTGCATTCCGAGAATGTGGAGCAGCGTCGATTTGCCGGCGCCGGAAGGCCCCATCACGGAAACAAATTCGCCTTCCGCGATGTCGATATTGATGTCGCGCAGGACATTCCGAGAATGTGGAGCAGCGTCGATTTGCCGGCGCCGGAAGGCCCCATCACGGAAACAAATTCGCCTTCCGCGATGTCGATATTGATGTCGCGCAGGACATAAAAGAACTTCCCCTGCGCGAGCGGATAACGGCGTTCAAGATTGCGGAGACGAATCATAGGATCACTATTCAGCGCGTAATGCTTGCATTGGATCCACCTGCGTGGCCCGACGCGCGGGCAGCCACGTGGCGATGAGGGCCGCGACGGCGAGCAACAACGGAGCGACCGTGAAGGCGATGGGATCGAGCGCACCAACTTCGTAAAGAATTCCGCTCAGGATTTTTGCCGTCGCGATCGCGAACAGCAGCCCAAGGACAAGTCCGCTCGCAAGCATGACGAAGCCTTCGCCCATGATCATGCGCAACACCGCTCCCGCCTGAGCACCGAGCGCCATCCGAATGCCGATCTCGCGGGTGCGACGAGCGACTGAGTAAGCCTTCACTCCATAAACACCAACAACCGCGAGGACTAGCGCGAGGGCGCCAAAAGTGCTGAACAAAGTCGCGGCGGCGCGCACGAGCCAAAGTTGCAAATTGCTGTCGAGATGTTGCGAAAACGATTTCAGTTCGAGAATTGGAACTGAGCTGTCGACTTCACGAACCGTCCGACGCAGCAAATCCGTCGTTGCCATTGCATCGCGCGCCGCGCCGCGTGCGAATCTGACGTGGAAGAAAACCTCGCTTTGGAATCCGCCGGCGAACGGCAAATAAATCGCGCCCGACGGATCTTTCTCAAACAAACTCGCGCGCGTGTGTGGAACAATCCCGACAATTTCGATCGGCATTTTTTCTGCACCCGCGCCTTCACCGAATGAGCCGGCGCCACTGCCGCTGTTATTCTTTGCCTTCCATGCGGTCTTGCCCGCAAATTGAATTTGTTGACCGAGCGCATCGCCATCCGGCCATAATTTTTTTGCTAAAACTTCATCGACGATGGCAACTTTCGCGTTCTTATCATGCATCGTTTCCGTGCTGTTAAAGGCGCGACCGCGCAATATCGGAATGCCGACCGTCGAAAAGTATTCCGCGCCCGTGCTATTCCAGCGTGCATCGAAGGCCAGACCGTCGCCCGCCGTGGCAGGTTTCGCATCCGGAGCGGGATTCACACCCGCACGTTGCACCGGCTTGCTCATCGAAATCATGCCGAACGGAACCGTCGCGGAAATGCTTGCGCGCTCGACACCAGGCAAGGCGGCGAATTTTTCTTCCAGTGTGCGATAAAGATTTAACGCGCGTGTTTGATCGTACGACGCGAGACTCGCATCGACTTCGACGAGATAATTTCGGCTCGTCTGCAAACCGGTGTCGACCGAAGCCGCTTTACCCGCACCGCGAATGAAGAGCGCGGCCGCGGTGAGAAGTGCCAGCGAAAATGCGATCTGCACAACCACGAGCGGATTGCGCGGGAAGAACTTCCAACGGCGATGCACGACATCTTCGGCGGCATTTTCCTTCAGGTCCGCAACGACAGCAGATTTTGAAAGCTTGATCGCTGGTCCGAGCGCGAACGCGAGCGTGCCGATAACGCAGAATGCAAACGTCGCGATGAAGAGCGAAAGATTCGCTCCGCCCTCCCAGACCAGATCGATCGGCATCATTTTGCCTAACGAGACGACCAGCAGATCGGACGACCAGAGCCCGATTAACAAGCCGACGACGCCTCCGAAGAACGCGAGAAGAAATCCTTCGATTAGCAATTGCCGCACAATGCGCCACCGACTCGCGCCTAACGCGAGACGCACCGCGATCTCCTTGCGCCGCGCCGTCCCCCGCGCGAGCAGCATGTTCGCCAGATTCAAACAAGCGACAAGCAGGACGACCCCCGCCATGCTAAACAACATCGGCGCCAACATCTTTACTTCGTGATCGTCGTTTGGACTCGTGCTGTCTGCGAAACGGGAAACCGGCGTGCTAATGAAGGTCTGGTCTTTTTGTTCAACCGGAAATGTCTGCTCGGTATTTGCCGCTAAAGTTTTCAGCGCCGGCTCGGCCGCGACTCCGGTCACGCCCGGTTTCAACCGGGCTATGATGAGCAATTGCGTGCCCGCACGATCGCCAAGCGCGCCGCGATTGTCCGAATCGAAATCGTTCGCCACCGCGTCGTAGGAACCGAGCGGTATCCACAGTTCCGGCGAGAAAACCTGGATCGTACCGGTGAATCCTTTCGGCAGAATTCCGACGACGGTGTAGGGCCGGCTGTTCACAGTAATCTGCGAGTTGAGGAGCGTCGGATTGAGATTTTGTTTTTGCCAATAGCTGTAGCTAACCACTGCTACACCCGCATTTGTTCCGGGCTTTTCCTCATCAACGGTAAAGGTGCGACCTTGAATAGGCTTCACGCCGAGGACCGAGAAGTAATTCGCGCTGACGACATCAGCGAAAGTGCGACGTGTGGTCGCTTTATCCCCGAGGCCAACCATAGCGAGATTATGCGCCATCACGTCGGAGAACACGCTGTTTTGCTCGCGAATATCGACATAGGTCGGGTAGGAAAAAGCGCGGAAGGTCTTCGGGTTCTTTTTGTCCTGTGAGAACAGCTGCACGAGTTGATTAGGATCCGCATACGGTGGCGGCCGATATAAAATCGTGTGGAGCAAACTGAAGATGGCGCTGTTCGCGCCAATTCCCAAAGCGAGCACGATCACAGCAGCGATCGTAAATCCTGGCGCTTTGAAGACCTGCCGAAATGCAAATTTTAGATCACAAATCATAATGTGCTCATGCGTTATGGCTAAGCGCGATCATTGGATCGGCGCGGGTGGCGCGGAGTGCGGGAATGTAACTGGCGAGCAAAGCGACGGCGGCGAGCGTGATGGTGACGAACACAAATGTCGTCGCGTCAAATGCGCTGACGCTGTAAAGCAAAGCGGAAAGTGTTCGCGTCGACAAAAGAGCGAGCACAAGGCCGATCGCGGTCCCGATTCCAACAAGCTTGAGCGCGTGTCCGACTACAAGCCGCAGAACGTCCGAGCGTTGCGCGCCCAACGCCATCCGCACACCAATTTCGTGCGTGCGCTGCACGACCAGATAAGAAATCACTCCGTAAATTCCGACGCCGGCCAGGAGCAAGGCGATGCCGGCAAACGCGCCGAGCAATACGACCGACATCCGGCGCGGTGCGATTGAATCGGCCGTGACGGCCTCAAGCGTACGAACATTCGCGATCGGCTGATCGGGATCAATCGACTGGATTTCGCGTCGGATGGCAGAGGCGAGTCCGCGCGGATCTTGCGCGCTCCGCACTGTCAGGATCATGCTGCTCTGCGCGCGTTGAGCGAGCGGGAGGTAATATTCCGGTTGTGGATCGAGATCGAGCCCGCGGTGCCTGATGCTGCGAGCAATTCCGACAATAGTGAGCCATTTCGGATCCGGCTTGCGCGTATCGTCAAACGTAATCCGCTTTCCAAGCGCATCCTCGTTCGGCCAATATTTTTTGGCTAACGCGTCGTTGATAATTACAACACCCGGAACATCTGCATTGTCGGACTCGGCGAAAAATCTCCCGCGGAGCCGCGGCGTTTTGATGACTCGAAAATAATCGGGCGAGATGATTCGAAGTTCTTCGTCCGGTCCCGGCTCGTTCGGACGCATGACGCGTCCCTCAATCGCAAATGAGGAATCCGTGTTCGAGCCGCTTAACGGAAGAACGATCGTGTAACCGGCAGCTTCCACTCCCGGCAGTTGCCGGACGCGCCGGAGCGCTTCATTCCAAAAATTGATCATCGCTTCGCCGTGGCGATAGTCGGCGCTCCCCCGCTGCGGATACTTCGTATCCGGAAGATCAATTTCCGCCGTGAGCACGTTGCGACGATCGAATCCGGGATCGATATTTTGCACCCGCGCATAGCTCTTCAACAAAAGCCCTGCGCCAACGAGAAGAACAAGGGCGAGCGCAATTTCGGCGACGACCAATGAATTGCGAAGTTGGTTTCGTCGTGCGCCGGTCGTCGAGGAACGGCCGCCTTCCTTGAGCGCTTCCGTCAATTCCGGCTTCGCGCTCGCGAACGCGGGAATCAAGCCGAACAGAATTCCGGTTCCGACGGCAACGACCGCGGTGACGATTAGAACAACAAGATCGACATTTACTTCGGCGAGCCGGGGAATGGTACGGGCGCCGATTTGCTTGAGCAATTCAAGTCCCCAAATCGAAAGAATCACTCCGCCAGCCGCGCCGGCGAGAGCCAATAGCACACTTTCGGTCAGCATTTGCCGGAGGAGCCGCCATCGTCCGGCGCCGAGCGCGATTCGAATCGCGAGCTCGCGTTCGCGTGCGCTTGCGCGGGCCAGCAGCATCGTGGCGAGATTCGCGCACGCGATCAGCAGCACGAAAACCACCGCGCCCAGCAAAATAGCCAGGCCTGTCCGCATTCCGCCGACGACCTGATTGTGGAGGGGATAGATTCGAGCGCCGAAACCTCCGCCGCTGTAATTGTCGCGATACGTTTGGATCCAATTTGAAATAATTTTGTCGAGTTCGGCCTGCGCCTTGGCGACCGACACGTCCGAACGCAATCGCGTGATCAGACCGTAACTCCGCGACCCGCGCTCTTTCAGTTCCTCCGGCGTGAATGCGAGCGGTTTCCAGATATCGACACGTTCGGCGAACTGATTGCCCTGAACACCGAAGAGCGGAATCGGAAATTCGAACCTCGCCGGGACATCGTCGTGACCCTGTCCCTGTTCTTCGCGGGCAAACGTGCGGCCTTTGATCGGCTCAGCTCCGAGCAAAGGAAATAATGAAGGCGCTGCCAGCGCGCCGGAGATGCGTTCGGGAAGATCGCCGCCGCCGAGATTGAAGGTTTGATAAGTAAACGCCGCGAGCTGCGTGCCGCTTTGGAATTCCTTTTCCAGATCGAGATATTCCGGCGGAGAAACCGGAATTCGATCCAGACCCTGGGTCGCAAATTGTTCCCAGATCAATGCGAGCCGGGAAGGCTGTTGATACGGCAGCGGCCGGACCAGCAGTGCGTTGATCAAACTGAACACCGCGCTGTTTGCGCCAATCGCCAGCGCCAGCGTCGCGATCGCAATGACGGTGAAGCCGGGGGTTTTCGCCAATCCCCGCAACGCCACTTTGATTTCGCCGAGCATATCTCGCCGCTGGATGTCGATCCTTACATTTCGTTAGGCCGCGATGCGGCTGTCCTCTACCACCCGGCCGTCAAACAAGTGGACGGTGCGATCGGCGTGTTGCGCGAACCGCTCGTCGTGGGTGACCATGCAAATGGTCGCTCCGCCGGCGTGCAGTTCCTTGAGCAAATTCATAACCGCTTCGCCATTGCGTGAGTCGAGATTTCCAGTCGGTTCGTCTGCGAGCAGAATCGCCGGTTTGCCGGCGAGCGCGCGCGCGACCGCCACGCGTTGCTGCTGACCGCCGGAGAGCTGGCTCGGCAAATGTTTCGCGCGATGCGCCATTCCCACGCGATCGAGCGCTTGCGTGACCAAAGTCTTTCGGTCACCCGCGCTCATTCCGCGATAGGTCAGCGGTAGCTCGACATTCTCGAACACCGTCAGATCGCCGATCAGATTGAAGCTTTGGAAAATAAAACCGATCTCGCGGTTGCGAATGCGCGCACGATCGGCAAACGAAAGGTTCGCCACTTCGTTTCCCTTGAGCGCGTAACTTCCGTTCGACGGCGTGTCCAGCAATCCGAGAATCGACAATAACGTCGATTTGCCGCAGCCCGACGGTCCGGCGATCGAAATGTATTCGCCGTCGCGAATGTCGAGGTGGATTCCCGACAGCGCGTGCGTCTCAACCTCGTCGGTGAGAAACACTTTGGTGACAGCGTCGAGCCGGATCAACGGCGTCGAGCCGTTGCCACCGGAGCGTTGAGTTGATGTATGAGGGTTGGGTGACGTTGAGGTCATATTGTTATCGCTGATTTCTGATTTCTGATTGCTGAATTAGTTAAGTCTGATTCGTTCGTGTGAATCCCAGGCGCTGGTATCGGACAGGATGACTTGATCGCCGGGATTCAGGCCGCTGAGGATTTCGATGGTGTTCACTGAGCTCTTACCCAGTTTGACGGGCGTGCGCAGGGCTTCACTGCTGCCGGGCACCAACTTGAACATTCCAACGGTGTTGTTTTCCTGACCGAACGCCGGGCGGCCGACAAAGACGACGTTATCCAGCCGCTCCAGTTCGATCGTTCCATCGACACTCAGGTCGGGGCGTGCGCCTTTCGGCAATTCTTCATCAAATGCGACGTCCACCGTCACGGTTCCCTGCTCCACCGCTGGATCGATGCGTTTGACGTGGCCTTTGACCACACCGTTGCGCGTGTCGATTATCGCCTGCTGATTTGGCTGAATATCTTTGGCCTGAGTCTCGGCAATTTTTACCTGCGCTTTGAGCTTCGATGGATCGGCCACGCGCGCGAGATTGTCGCCCACCTTCAGTCGCTGGCCGATTTGCACCGGCAATACCTGCAACACGCCGGACATTCCGGCTTTCACATGCAACGCTTCGACCTGGTCGAGTTTTAATTTCGCCAGCTGGTTCGCTTGATCGACCGCGGCCTGTTTGGATGCGAGTTGCGGTTCAATCGAGTCACGGGCAAACTGAAGTCGCTTCTCCTCGATTTGATTGCGGTTGGCCAGTTCCTCTTCCTTCACCTGCGATGTTTTATATTGAAGAGTGGCAATCAAACCGTTCTTGTTCAGCTGGTCGTTGGTTTGGCGCTCCATCTTGGCCTGTTCGTACTCGGAGCGGACCTTCGCGGTGGTCGATTCCTGATCGAGTAATTCGCGCTGTAAGTTTGCGCGCAACGTAGTTAGCTCCGCTTCGGCGGCCTTGGCCTGCAACTCCGCGTCGTGCGCGCTCTGTTCTAATTCGGGACTGGTCAACTCTAATATGACGTCACCGGGTTCAACTTTTGTTCCCGGCCAGATCAAAATTTTCTCGACGCTGCCTTCGGTGTTCGCCGGAATCCAGCGAATGTCTTCCGGAACCAACGTGCCGAGGCCGCGCACCTGGCGCACCATCGGGCCGCGCTTGACCGTGTCGATCCAAACACTCGAGCGATCGACACTTGGCGCCGCTGGTTTCAATCGCGACAAGGCAAACGTTGCCAAAATCAAACCGACCGCGCTCGCCGAAATAATCAAAATGCGGCGCTTCCGCTTTTTCGCGGCGACGCCTTCGCGGGGAACATCCATCGACGAAAGACCAGGTCTAAAACCGGGCGGCCTGACGATTGTGGAATCGTCTTTCTGTGGGTGTGGGATCACAGGTTCTTTAAAGCGGAAGCACGCGGCAGAGTTGAAGCACCGCAGAGGCGACGGCTACGATCGGCACAGCGACTGTGACGATTAATGTCGCAAAAACTGCGGCCTCGCTCAGGAAGTCGTGGTTCGCTTCGATATCGAAATAGTCGCGGCTGATGTCGTGGAACGATAGCGGTGCTTTGACAGAGCGACCGCTGCATCTTCCCAGCGTCGCCTTATGATAATGGTAATCAACGAGCGGGAATTGCCGCGCGTTTTGGTTTGTGACCGGGGTTGGTTTCATAATTTCTTTCTGTTTCCGTTTCTAGTCAGAAGCGTTTGACGCGCTTGCTGGATTCAAAAGTTTTTTCATTTCGATTGACCCTATTGCAATGGCCGTGCCACGCGACAAAACAAAGTTCTAAGTCGCTGATGATCAGCGATTAAAAGTTATCGAGCTTTTGCCAGACATCTTTGAAGTGATCCGCTTCTGGGACAACACTGTCCCAATCTTGGGACGCGGTCTGTGCGAAAATTCTGTCATCTCGAGCGAAGCAGGAGACCTCTCGATCGCGCTGTTGATCACACATCGTACATAGTGTGATCGAACTCGACTGTGAGATCCCTCGATCGTCTTTGCGATCTCGGGATGACAATCACTCGGACCGCGGCAAACGCAGCAACGCTTGCGCGCCGGTGCGATCGTTTCGATTCGTTAGGCTGAGCGTTCCATCGTGAGCCTCCGCGATTTGCCGGCTCAATGTCAATCCAATCCCCGAGCCGCCGGGCTTGGTCGTGAAGAATGGCACAAACAAATTCGTCGGGTTCATGATTCCCGGCCCTTCATCATCAACAACGACTTCGACGCAATCGCCAATTTCCCGCCAGTGAATCGTTACCGGCCCCTGTGTTTCGAGCGCCGCATCGACCGCGTTGTGCACCAGATTAATGAGAACTTGTTCGATCTGCGCGGCGTCCGCGTTGATTCTCAGCTTGGGTCCGGCAACGATTTGAACTTTGAGTCGCGGCTCGAGATTCACCACGCGCTGGACCACCTCGCCAAGATCGACATCGTCCTTTTGCGGCGGCGGAAGTTTCGCCAGACGCGTGTATGCCTGCATGAACCGGCTCAACGAATCGGCGCGCGACGCAATTGATTTCAATCCGCTCTCAGCGTCGTCTTTCCAGTCGCGCGGCATGGGCTCGCGGCGAAGTAACGTTTCCAAACTGCCGGCCAGCGATTTGATCGGCGCTAGCGAGTTGTTCATTTCGTGGCCGAGCACGCGAACAAGCCGCTGCCATGCGCGGCGCTCTTCTTCACGCAGCGTTCGACTGAGATCGGTCAGAACGAGGAGTTCATGCGGCAATCCGCGTTCACGAAACGTGCTCCGCCGCACACCCCAACGCCCCGTACCGCCGGGAAACGATAATGTCAGCGGTTCGTCTTGATCGACATCGTAACACGCCGCCAGCCCAAGCTCTCCCGCGCTTCGGCCTAACAACTTGTCCATCGGCTGGCCCAGCAGATTTTCGCCGGTGCGATTGACCAGACGCAATCGTCGATCGGGATCGAACGTAAAAACCGCCACGTCAATCTCGGCCATGATGGTTCGCAAAAGCGCGGTCGCTTCGAAAGCGCCGAGGCGCTGCACCCGCAATGTTTCGCCTAACGAATTGACCTCGAGCAACACTTCGCCCAGCGCATCGTCACCGCGCGCGCCGCGGGCCCGAATCGAGTAATCGCCTTCACGCAACGCCGCGAGCAGATTGCTCATCGTTTGCAGGGGATGCACCACGTGGTCGCGCGCGGCAGAAATGAAACCGGCGGCGCAGGCGAGAATCACGATCGCCAACGTCCATTGCACTTTGGCGCTGAAATCGCCAAACCATAAGATCGACATCACGATGATCACCGCCGGAGCGACTGCACCGATGATCAGCCATGTCAGTTTGCCCTGATGCGAAAACCGATATCGATCTTTCGGTCCGCGTCTCATCAGACAAAAATCTGAGAGCTGAAATCTGAAAAGCTGAAATGATTAGAGTCCATATTGTTGCAGTCGCCGATAAAAAGCGCTCCGACTCAGGCCGAGCGCTTCGGCCGCTTTCCGTGCGTTGCCGTCGTTTCGCGCGAGCGCTTTCTTGATCAAGAACGCTTCCACTTCTTCGAGACTCATCTCTTCCAGGCTGCGCGATTCGCCGCCGCCGCTCGTTAGGCCTAGATCGGGCGCCTTGAGATGTCGATCTTGCGTCATGAGCACGGCGCGCTCAACCACGTGATCGAGCTCGCGCACGTTTCCGGGAAACGAATGTTGCAATAATCGTTCGCGCGCGGGCTCGTCGAATCCGACCAGTTCCTTGCGATAGCGCTGCGCGTGTTGGCGCAGAAAATGGCTTGCTAACGGGATGATGTCTTCGCGGCGATCGCGCAACGGCGGCAACGCGATCTCGATCGTATTTAGCCGAAAGAGCAAATCCTGCCGGAAACGTCCGGCCGCCACTTCGTCTGCCAGGTTCGCGTTGGTCGCGGAAATGATCCGCACATTCGCGTGTAAAGTTTTCGAGGAGCCGACGCGCTCGAACTCGCCGGTTTCGATCACGCGCAGCAATTTCGGCTGCTGGCTGAGCGGAATGTTCGCGATCTCGTCCATGAAGAGCGAGCTTTCGTCCGCCAGCTCGAATCGCCCGGCGCGATCGCTCTTCGCGTCGGTAAATGCGCCTTTGACGTGACCGAACAGTTCGCTCTCGAACAGTGTTTCCGAAAGTCCGCCCATGTTCACCGTGATCATGCTGTGCGACGCGCGCGGCGAGAGCGCGTGCAACGCCTGCGCGACCAAACTTTTGCCGGTGCCGTTTTCGCCTGTGATGAGCACGTTCGCGTCCGACGGCGCGACACGCGAGATCATCTCGATCACCGGCCGCATCGACGGCGCTTCCGCGATCAGATTGGGCACGTTTCCGCCAAGGAGCTTGTTCGCCGCTTCCAATTTCCGGCCTTTGCGCAACGCGCTCGCCAGCTCGATTTGCGTCCGCACAATCGTGAGCAGCCGCTCGTTGTCCCACGGTTTCGGCACGAAATCGCGCGCCCCGCGTTTCATCGCCTCAACTGCGAGATCGATCGTCGCCCACGCTGTCATCACAACGATCGGCAACGTGCTGTCGAGTTGCTGAATTTTCGGAATGACTTCGAGTCCTTCCTGTCCCGAAGTCGTGTCGCGCGTGTAATTCAGGTCCATCATCAGCAGCGCGTAATCGCGTTGCTGTAAGGCGTTGAAAATTCCGGTGACCGAAGTGACGGATTCGGTTTGGTGCCCTTCGCCTTTGAGCAGGATCCGCAGCGCTTCAAGCACGTCGCGCTGATCATCGGCGATAAGAATCCGGCTCACCGGCTAACTCTCAACCGCGAATCCATCACTCTGTCAATGTTGCAACCGAAGTAGACAGTGCGCGTCCGTGCATAATCTACGCAACAAAGGTGGATCGGCCGCTCCGCCGGGCGATGCTAAATAAATCTCGCCTGCGGCGACATTATCCTGACATCGAGCCACCTACTCTTAATAATTTCTGAGCAGGCGAGTCACGGCAAGGAGCATCGAAATGATCGGCCATGCTGAGATTCCCCCGATAATAGTGAACAGCAAGAATTGAGTGACGAAATCGCGACTCATTTCCGTGCCGAAGAATTCGCTGCTTAATTTATGGAAGGCGGGCGACTTCGTTGCCGGAAGATCGGCGGAGGAACTCGTCTGCGCTTCTGCGGTTGCTTGAAAGGAGTAATTCGTTAGAGGAAAACTCCGGGCAGCGTGCTGGTTGTGACTAATTTGAGGTGTTGGTTTCATAAATTTCTAAATTGTTAAGTGTGATTCCCGAATGCGGTTCGAGAGGACCGGCGCAAAAACCCGCGCGTGGTAAGATTCGACCACTGGGGTGCCGCGAAATGCGGGCTCCAACTTGGCGAGATCTAGCGAGCCTTTATGCAGCCTGCCCGCCGTGGCGGACGGCGCGCATTGGCGCGTTGATCATATTCATGTGTATCTATTTACAGACCTTTGCGTGTTTGTCGAGCCGGCGAGCACGTTTCCAGTCATAAATTACTCTCGTCGTGCTAGAAACGATTATGAATATTTTGGCCGAGGCAACGGGCGGCCTCTGCCGGGCGGGCACAATTGTTTCAATTACGAGACGCCGCTATTGCGCTTAGCCGTCTCGTTATCTGGTTCTAGCAGCGGCTGTGTCAGCGGCCGAATTTCAGCTAAAGATGTAAGCATCATCCGTCTTATCGTGAAGAGCGACGCCTCTTCAGCTCAGCTCGGTTCCAAAAGTTTTGAGATATTTCATCCCCGTATCGCACATGACGGTGACAACGGTCGCGTCGGGACCCAGTTGTTCGGCTAATCGCAAAGCGGCGATGACATTGCCGCCAGTAGAAGTCCCCGCAAAAAGGCCTTCCTCACGGGCCAGCCGAAGTGCCATGGCCACAGCTTCCTCCGTGGAAACCTGTTCAATCTGATCGGCGACGCCCTCCTGCCAAAGTGGCACGACAAAACCCGCTCCGACCCCATCAATTTTATGAGAGCCCGGCTGGCCGCCCGACAGAACCGGAGATTCAGAAGGCTCCACGGCAACGATTTGGATCTGTTCGTTATGGCGGCGTAAGGCTTTCCCGGTACCCCGAAGGGACGCCGCGGTCCCCACCATCTGGACAAAGCCATCGATCTGTCCGCCTGTCTGAGTCCAGATTTCCTCCGCCATTTTGTGATAGGTCGCGATCTGGTCTTTGTTGTTCAACTGATCGGTCCAGAAGCCTCCAGTTTTTTCCGTGATGATACGGGCGGCTTCGATCATGTCCCGGGTTAGTTTCTCCGTCATGCCCCCGCTCTCACTGTGCACGATTTGAAGCTTGGCCCCGAGAATTTTCATATGATCGCGTTTTTCTTTGGAGAAGGCATCGGAAGTCACGATGTGAAGGGGATAACCCTTCACCGCGCAGATTAGAGACAGGGACACGCCGGTGCTGCCGCCGGTATATTCGACGACAGAACCATTCGCGGTGAGACGTCCGTCCGCCTCTGCCGCTTCGATCATCGCCAGCGCCATCCTGTCCTTCATGCTGCCGGTGGGATTCTCGTTTTCCAGTTTCAGCAGGATGCGGGAGCCGTTCTTCGGCACGACGTTGCGCAACGGCAATAACGACGTGTTGCCGATGCAATGCAGGATGTCCCGCGGCAATTCGTTCATGATGCCTGTCTTCTCTTCTGATGTGGCCTAAAAGCAAAACAAAGATCGGTCGTCATGGCCGTTATGACTTTGTAACCCTTTTAACTATTTAACCAATTACGATGCGCCCGCCGCCGCTGAAGCTTCTCGGGCCAAATCTTTTAAAATAAAAAAACGCTTGCCCAAGGGCGCAATTCCCTGCATACCTCGCCTCCGTGCGGGGACCGGTCTATTTAGCATTGGCAACTACATCGCTTCTCGTCATTTCCAGCGCAGCCGCGCACGCGCAGGCGCTGGCCCCGTCAACATTGCATCTTACGAGTTCCGAGCCGGAGACCAAGTACGAGTCGGTGCAAGTGATCACGAAAGAAAAGACAAGCGAAAGGAAACGCCCTGTTGCCCCCTACCGTTACGTAACCCCAGAGGGCAAAAAAGAATCCGCGCCCGTCATCACGCAGTATTATCCGAAGCGGATCGTTTACCCGTTGGCCAAGGTCGATCGGCACATCGATCGCAAGCTGATGCAAGCGGCGACGATCGCGCAGGAACGGGCGCATGCGCATTCGCGCTCGCTGTGCTGGCATTATGTAAAGGAGGCATTGCTCGCTTCCGGCGTCATCGATTCCCGCCCGAAGAGCGAATTCGCGAAAGACGCCGCCCAAGACCTCGTCAGTAATTACGGATTCAAAAAATTATCGGTGAAAGATCCATTCGCCGCGCCGCTCGGTTCAGTGCTCGTGTACGGCGCCAACCGCACCGCCGGTCACGTCGAGATCCGCACCAGGGACGGTTTCGTCAGCGATTTCCGTTCGAGAACGCCGTCGCCCCGCCCTTTGCTCGGCGTTTACGCGAAGTTGTAATTTTTCGCCGCCAACTTCGGAACGACAATCGCACCCACGTTTCCGATTGCCTTGGATGAACGCGCCGATTACGCTGGCAGTATGTTCCCCGAGCCTGTCCCCCTAAATGCGATGCACACAGGATTGGATCCAAAATATACGTTTTTAAGGGCGTAATGATTGGAGCGATTTCGTTAAACCTATGCAAACTAACGCGTGGATTAACAGTTGTTGGTTTGTAGTCGCATTTTCGGTTTTCGGCTTGGGAATGAGCCTGTTTCACGGCCTAAATGCTATCAACATTTTCGATGTGAAGGCTCCCCCCAAGGCGCGGGTTTGGAAGTTTCACCAGTTTTGGTTTAACTTTTGTGGTTCTGTTTCGGGCTGGATCGCATTGTGGTTTCTCTTGCACAAAATCGCACTTGGCCTTTGCGCACCGGCAGCGGTGTGTCCGCAGCTGTCTGATGCTGCGCTATTCTTTCTGGCATTCATCGGCGTGACGGGCTACCTCCCTTTCTCAGTCATTACCGGAGTTCAGGGCGTTCGTGAGATCGCCACCAAAATGGCCGGTGTCGGAAAATCGTGACGAGAGGTCTAAACCGCGAAGCAACGACGACGGTCATTAATGTAATAGCAATCGTCGCAGGGCGACCCGACGCGCAATGACGCGAGAATGGGAAGAGCGATTCGCGAGATGGGCGCAATCGCCAAGCGTAACGGACCGCGAAAAGGCAAACAGAGTCGAGTCCGCAGTTCGGTCCGCCGTTTTAGCTAGTGCGCGCTTAGGCATGCACAACGCGTCGGTGTTTCCACAGGGATCGTACCGGAACCGTACAAATGTTCGACACGATAGTGATGTTGATGTTTGCGTGCTCACCAATGAGATGTGTTTCTACGATCTTCCGAGCGGAAAGTATCCAGCTGATTACGGCATCATTATTCCTGGGCCATATCCATATCCCACATTCAAGAATGATGTTGGCGCTGCCCTTAGTGATTACATCGGTTCGAATTCCGTCAGCCGTGGCAACAAAGCCTTCGACGTTCACGAGAATACGTCTCGAATAGACGCCGACGTAATCCCTTGTTTCGTTTACCGGTGGTACCCGGAAAGCGGTGGATGTATTTTCGGTACGGCGTTCGTTCCGGACAATGCTACTAGCTTTATTCACAATTTTCCGGAGCAGAATTACGAAAATGGGGTTAGCAAAAATGATGTAACGCATCGGCGATTCAAAGCTGTCGTGCGCGTGCTCAAGACTCTCTGCTATCAGTTGCAATCCGCTGGGATCGAAAAGGCGAGAGGCCTACCATCGTACCTGATTGAATGTCTTGCATGGAACGTTGAAAATAATCATTTCATGCGCGACTCTCTTGCCGATGCAGTGAGTGATGTAGTTGCTGATATTTGGAACCGTACCGGGAAAGAATTCATCTATTCCGACTGGTTTGAAATCAACGGAATCAAATATTTGTTTCATGGTGCGCAACCGTGGACACGGGTACAGGCGAACGGCTTTGCGCTGGCCGTCTGGAATTACGTCGGCTTCGAATGAAAAATCTAAACAAGACGCTTTTTGTTTGGTTGCTTTTAGTCATTTCGATTTGCGCGTGGGCCGGACTCGTATGGATTTGCTCTATTAAAGCGAGCGACGTCCCTGCGTTGTTAAAGTTATTACCTACGGTCGTTGCGATTGACTGTGTTTCGATTGGAGTATTTGCAAAATGGGTATGGCGTTGGCGATTGTTTTACCCATGGCTTGTACCCTTCCCAGATTTAGATGGTCTTTGGGAGGGCGAGATTCAGTCGACGTACGAGGACGCTGCGACAGGTGAGAAGGTAGCGCCCGTTCGAACTACAATAACAATTCGCCAATCTTTCACGGACATTAGTTGTGTTATGGAGACCGCAGAAATGCGAAGTACCAGTGCCCTTGCCGGATTCGATTTGGATAGGCAGCAACAGCGGAAGCAGTTTGCTTACGTTTATTGTAGCCGGCCAAAACTTACTGTCGCCCAAAGCAACCCAATGCATGATGGTGCGGCGGTCTTCGATATCATGGGCGAACCGCCGTCAAGACTATCCGGACGATACTGGACAACTCGTGGCACAGTCGGCGAAATTGAACTCGAACGCCGTTTATAACCGCCAATCTTCTATAATGCCACCCAGACATGAGCGCGTGGAATTCTGGAAACACGCATATGCGCGTGCCTCATTTATCGATGCACAGATTTTTCTAGAGGATTTACTAAGTCAAAAGCCGGAAGGCTTTTCCCCGCTTCGAAAGCTATTTACGATTGCGATCCTGACTTTATACGCCCGGCCTTTCAAGCAACGAAGGCCCGTACGATTGGAAAATGAAGTCATTCCTATCGAACATAAGCAGGTGCACGACTGGACGATTGAACACAGGGACAAGGTTGTCGCTCATCGCGACCTACACGCGGCTGTCACAACTTGGGGATTCATCAATCAGTTACGCCTTGTCACGGACCAAGTGGGTTTTACAATTCATACCTTAAGTCCCTACATGCCTGATGAAATGGCTCAGGAACTCTTGGCGCTCGTGAAGATATTGATACAAACCATGGAAGAGAGAACGAAGCCGTTCTTGGAAAACTATTTTCGACTACCTAGTGTTGCTCCGGGAGAGTATGTCATGAATTTAAAAGATGAAACGCCGCCTAGGTGGCTAGAGCCTGCACCGCGCGGGGAAGTTTATCTGCTCGGCACCCCGAAATGAGGCACAAAGTACGCGCTGAATGGAAGCTGCCGATTGGGCGTCGGCGGGAAGGATGAGGGATGAGAGTTGAGGGATGAGGGAAAGCCCTTAAAGTATTGCGATGAGCGCAGCCGAGATCATGGCCGAATTGGAAAAAATGAGTTCGCGGGAGCGCAGGGAAATCGCGCGGCGCGCCCTGGAACTTGAGATGGATGCCGAGGCTCTAAGAACAGCGGATGAAACCGCTGATCGAGGTTTCCAGATTTTAGACCAGATGGAAGGCGATGGCTCAGCCAAGGCGCGGTGAGGTTTGGCTGGTCGATCTCGGGCTCGCAGCGAAGGTCCGCCCTTGTTTGTTGTTAACTGATTTTCCGGCAGATGACGAATTGGCGCTCGTCACCGTCCTGCCTCACACGACGGCAGTGCGCGGAAACCGATGGGAGCACGCTTGTAAGACAACTTTTCTGAAGCCTGGCGTTTTTCATCTTCAACAAGTTCAGTCGGTTTCGATCGCGAAACTAGTTCGTCGTCTCGGCGCTCTGAATGACGACGAAATGGCCGAAATCGCAGTGGCGCTAGGCAGAAGACTGGCGTTGCGTTGACTGATCGCAACATGGAACCGGACTGGGTATCGTTAAGCGACGAGGAACTTCTCGAACGCCGCATCTCCAAGCTCGGTTTGCGGCTCGAGGGCACGTCACTCGAAACGCTCATCAAACAGCTCTATGACGAGCTTTCGGACCACGGGCTGCTGTTTCATCCGCCAACTCATATCGGCGATGAATGGTTCGTACCCATCGGCATCCCGGCGATCTTTGTGCCGTTTTTTCTTGTGCATGATCGGCTCCGCGCGCTGGAGCGGACGATGATGCTCGAGGTCGAGGGCGAAACGCCGGAGTGGTTCATGAAACTCATGCGGCACGAGGCCGCGCACGCCTACAGCTACGCCTACCAGTTTCAGCGAAAGACGAAGTGGCAACAGATTTTCGGGCAAACGTCAGACGAGGAGACGCCCAATACTTACCGGCCGCGCCCGTTCAGCCGCAGCTACGTGATGCATCTCGATGATTGGTACGCGCAGGCGCATCCGGATGAGGATTTCGCGGAGACCTTCGCGATCTGGCTCACGCCTGAGCTCGATTGGCGCAAGCGTTATACGGGCTGGAAGGCGCTCCAGAAACTTGAATACGTCGATGAGTTAATGAAATCGCTCGCGGGGAAGGCACCGGTTCATGCACCGAAGTATCGCGTCGCCGAGTACGATTGTCTGAATCTCAAGCTCAAGACCTACTACGCGCGCAAACGGAAGCTTTATGCAGATACGTATCCGGATTTCTACGACGCCGATCTTCGCCAGCTCTTCGCGGCGCCGGCCGGGATCAAAGCGAGTTCCTATCTTCGTCAGCGGCGGCGGCGGCTGATGAACTCGGTGTGTCAGTGGACGAATGAGAAAAAGTTCCGGGTGAACAAACTCCTCGCGCGGCTCATCGAACGCTGCGACCAGCTCGAGCTTCACGTGCTCAACGATGATCCGCAGCAGGATTTTCGCGTCTCCGCTTTCATCACGACGCTGGTGATGAATTATCTCTTCACCGGCAGGTTCAAGCGCACCAAATAGCGTGAAAAAGAAACTCAAAGTCCTTGTGCTTTTCGACGGCATCAGTCCCACCAAGATCGATCAGGACTTGAGCAAGGAGATGAAGACGGAGGATTGGAAAACCGAGGCGAACGTCATGGCCGCGCTCGACGCGCTTGGTTATGCGGCGGAGCATCTCGCCATCTTTGACGACCTCGATCTGGTGCGGCAAAAACTAGAAAACTTCGCGCCCGATGTTCTTTTCAACCTCGTCGAACAGTTCAAGAGCAACCCCGGATTCGACCAGAATATCGTTTCATTGCTCGAAATGCAAGGCGTGCCCTTTACCGGCTGCGGCGCGACCGGTCTCACCCTTTGCAAGCACAAGGGCATCTCAAAAAAGATCCTTAGCTATCATCGCATCCACGTGCCGAACTTCATAGTCATCTCGCGCGGCCAACGCATCGCACGGCCCAAGCAGCTCAAGTTTCCAATCCTGGTGAAGCCGGTGAAAGAAGAGGCGTCATACGGCATCTCCCAAGCATCGTTCGTCGAGACCGACGAGCAGTTCCGCGAGCGCGTGGCCTTTATTCATGAGAAACACGAGGCCGACGCGATCGCCGAGGAATACATCGCGGGCCGTGAACTCTATGTGAGCCTGCTGGGCAATCTGCGGCTGAGCGTCTTTCCGATCCGCGAGCTGATCTTCCGCGAAGTGCCGCCGGACGAGCCGAAGATTGCGACCTATCGGGCGAAGTGGGATGAGGAATATCGCAAACGATGGGGCTTACAGAATCGGTTCGCCAATGGGCTCGACCCGGCGCTTGTCGCGCACATCGAGCAGACGTGCAAACGCATCTACCGCCTGCTTACGATCGACGGCTACGCGCGCATCGACCTGCGGCTGACGGCGGCCAACGAGATCTATTTCATCGAGGCGAACCCAAATCCGATTCTGGCAGCGGACGAAGACTTCGCGCTCTCGGCGGACAAGGCGGGTCTGCCGTATCCGCAATTGATCGACCGGATCATCCGGCTCGGGATGAAAACGGTTCGGGGTTGAGAGAAGCAAACGCTCAACGCTCAACATTCAACGCCGAAGTCAGAAGCCGCTGAATCTCATCTCGCTCGTGGCGATGAAACCAAGTCGCTCATAAAGAGCACGGCCCTCGTCGGAGGCATGGAGAACGAGTGAATCGACACCTTCTTCACGCGACCAATCGATAATCCTCTTTATTAATAGCGCCGCCAGTCCCCGGCGCCGCCATTCCGGTTCAGTGAACACGTTTACAATGATGGCCTGACGGCCCGTGGTGATGGCAATGTCGCCGTTCGGTTTGGTCAGCGGATGCGGTGGAACCTCCCGCAATTGCACGCCCGCGCCGGCGACAATACGCTCCGGCCAATTTTCCGGACTGATCAGCCAGCCGATATATTCGCCCCGCTCAAACATGCGCCGAAGTTTGTCCTTCGACTGGGCGCGGAACGCTTCAAATAATTCCGGCGGCAAGTCGCCCATATCGCGGAACATGCGGGCGCGAAGCCAACTGATGAGCTCGAGATCGGCAAGAGTAGCCAGTCGAATATCGAAAGTGTCGGACATGAAAGCCAACGTTCAATGCTCACCGTCCAGCGTCCACGCCAAAGTCAGAAGTTCGCGATGGCGAGGCGCCATCGCCAGCACGCGAGGCGCGTGCGCTCCCCAATCAAATCAAACTCGCAATTCTCGTTCGCTGATTTAATTCTGGTGTGATGCAGGATGCACTCACTCCGATGATGCAGCAGTATCAGCGACTGCGGAAAAGCATTCCCGCGGACACGTTGCTGCTCTTTCGGCTCGGCGATTTTTACGAGCTGTTTTTCGAGGACGCGAAGGAAGCGTCAGCGCTGCTCAACGTGGCGCTGACGAAGCGGAATGAAGTGCCGATGTGTGGCGTGCCGCACCACGCCGCGCAAAGTTACATTGCCAAGTTGATCAAGGCCGGCCGGCGCGTGGCCATCTGCGATCAGACGAGCGAGC
>WNFT01000361.1_pt1 | contig 55152 bp, 57 predicted proteins | sample 5400191 | NCBI WGS metagenome assembly WNFT01 (sample SAMN13153359, study PRJNA577476) | soil metagenome | isolation source: 80 cm saprolite under Madrone tree | place: USA:California | collected 2016-06-14 | reverse complement strand
TTGGCCGGATAGTCGTACGAGTCACCGCCGGTTGCGTAGCAGCAGCTCGCCCCGGCCAGACAAAGAGCAGCGATCAGCGCGGCCTTCATTCCAGAGATTTCCATGACGGCACTCCTTCGACGTTTAGAATTCGATAACGAGTCTGCCGGAAATCAGCGCCCGGAGCCAGCTGAATTAATCCAGTCCGCAAATTCTCTTTTGCCCGAAGCTGAGCGAACTGGAATCGCAGCCGTGTCGCAAACGGCACCTGTGCGCGTTTGTCGCCGGTAAAGGCGTCCACGCTCGCGAAATCGCCGCGTTGTGCCTCGCGGAAAATTGGTGTTGCTACTTCAAGCTCCACCGCATAACCGCCGGCATCCGCGTCGCTTCTCGCGAAGCGCGGCTCCAGATCCCCGTCGCCCTCGTTGGATAGCTCAAGCCTTTCCGAGTCAGCCGGCTTCCGCAAAATCAATCGCGGCCCGGCTTCCAAATGTCCGAGTTGATGTAAAGACCAGCCGCTGGACGCTGTCGAATCCGGCAAGCGAAAAAATACGATGCTTTGCGCGCCGGCGCGCAAAGCCGCGTTGATGGCGTCTCGCAGCGCGCCGCGATCAACCTCACGCACAATCACTTCATCGCCTGGATGGATCGGCGTGTTTGCGATCGAGGTCGATGTTGTCGCGCGCAAAATGGATGCGCCGAATTGTGCGCGATTTGCCATTTGAAAACTCCGATTAAAACAGAGCTCGTCCCAGTTCCAGTTGCGGATTTGTCCGCGCAATTTTTGGTTCGCATCGTAAACGCTTAGTCTCGCGAAAACCGGCAGGCCGGCCCGCCACGGTTTGCGACAGGCGCGCCAACTCTCGATCAACCGCGATATTTTTTCCGGTGAGAGCAGCGGCAGCGGCGATTGATCTTTTAAGATCGGTTCCGGCTCGAAGTCGTAGAGCATCGGCAGCAGCTCATCGACATTCGGCTCCAAGAGTTTCAGATAACCGGCGCGGCTCCAATGCGGCAAAGCCGCGATGGTCAAACGAGGCACAACGCTATGAATGCGGTTGAGCGTATTCGCATAATCGGCGAGCAACCGGTCAGGCGCATCATAATCGAGTTGCAGTTCATCATATTTCGCGCTCACAGACGACAAACTGGCGAGCAGCGCCGTGACGGATGCATCGGAAAACGGTTGATGCTCGCGCGAAACCAACCGCACCACAGGCACGAAATGAATGCCAGTTGGACCGGCTGATGGAGAATTAAATCGCGCTTTCCAACGCCAGTTCGCTCCAATGTTCTCCAGTTCGCCGACTTGCCAATAAATCGTATCGATTTTTCGCGCGGCCAACTCGCTCAATTCCTGTTCGTCGAGCGGATCATCGCGTTGCCAAACCCAATAGCGAACATCATGCGCCTGCGAGCAGGCGGTCGCGCTGATGATGGCCACGATCGCTAGAATGAGAATGCGTTGCAAACTGTGACGAATTAAAGGTGTGCTGCCGTCTCCTACCGCGGGCGTTACTTCCGTTGCATGCGCGGATGGCGGCTAATGCTTTTCGGTGTCGCTCTTCGGACTGGCAGGGAGCAGAGCTTTGATTTTCTCCATGTCGGAATGAGTAATGCCTGCTTCCTCAAATTCCTGGAAGTCATCCAGCGCGGCCTGCTTGAAGGTCCGCTCGTCATCAATCTTTGCATCTCGGTTTTCCAGGTAAATCGCCTTTGCTTTGTCGAATTGGTTGTCGAAGAGATACCCATGGGCGAGGTTGCCTTTGATAAGAACTGAGTCTGCCGGCGACAGCTCCAGGGCTTTCAATGAAGCGGCGATCGACTCACGAGGCTTGCGGTTGAAGAGCTGATACCAACCAAGTTCGGTATAGTACTCTCCATTCTTCGGATCCAGTTCGATCGCTTTTTGCATGTCCTGGACGGCCGCGTCATATCGCTTCTCTTTCGCATCGGCATCGGCGCGGTCAGAGTAGGTCTCCGCTTCAATGGGATTGTACTTTGGGTCGGATTTGAGCTTCTCCAGCCATTGCTTGAATTGCTCCGTACGCGCTTGGGTCATTTTCAATACCTCGCGATCCGCAACGTCAGTCGGATTTTCCAGTGAACTTTCCTGAGCTTCGCCGTTAGCAAGCTGAGCGGCTTCATTGCGCCGATTAATCCAAGCGCGCTGTTGTTCCTTTAGCTGATCGCGCTGTGTTGGCGAAAGCTTGGCGCGGAGCGTGGAATATGTTTCGTTTAGCTGCCGGTCAGCGTCGAGAAAACGCGCGTCATAGCTGACAGCCTCTTCGGTCGTACCTGACTCTTTAACCGGCGCGCCTTGGATTGTAGCGGTCGGGCTATCCGGTGCCTTGGATTGTAGCGGTCGGGCTATCCGGTGCGTCACTAAGTTTTAGATGCAGGACGCCCGAGTAACCAGGTGCTTCTTCGGATTTTGGAATGATAGCTTCAAAAGGAAGCCAAAGAGTAGTTGGATCGGAAAAACCTTTGCGCTCTCCAATTTCAGGGAGGCCAAAGATGGGATACTCGACGGTGTAATCCTTGGCCGGCGGCGCGCCGCGTCCTTTGTTCTTTTGTGCGACAAACTTTTGCACAGTTTGATCGAGCGACTTCAACAAACTGCGTTGCGAAACCGAATCGCCGGTCACAGAAAGAAGAATAAGATCTTGGGGACTCCATTTGCGGTCGCAGTTCACAATCACAAAGCGACGGCCGTTCTTATCTGCCGGTCCCCAGCGAGCGACCAAACTCTCATGGCCGTAACCTGGCAAAGACCATGACTCATCCAGCTTAAGTGTGGCTAAGCTTTTGTTATGATGGTAATCAATCACCAGGATCTCGACGAAATATTTTTCATCATCGCCGTAAGTATCCTTAAATTTTTCGCGATCTTTGGTGAGCAGATTCCAATCGACTGGCTCGGTGTCCTTTGAGGGACGCAGCGTCCACGCAAGCGCAAGGCGACCATCTGGAGACCCAGTGCCAGGCACAATCTCCGCCCTTCGATCCCCAAGCTCCATAACAGGCAATCCAGCCGTTGAGCCGTCGGGTGAAGTTTCAGCAGCAGCGGGTGTTTCATCAGCAGCAAGGATAGAAAAACCGCAGCTAATCGCGCACGCTGCGATTGCGACCGAGTAAAAAAACATCTTATTTGCGCTCTTCGACTTCCTTGTCCGACATCCGATGTGTTTTAACGATCTTCCACTTGCCAGAGGGGTCGAACTTCAATGTATAAAGAAGATCTGCCCCGTAGCCATTATCCATTTCGCCGGGTGCATCCCTGCGTGCGGCGACCTGCCGCAAAGAAACGTGGACAATTGCAGTGTTAGAATCGAGCCATCGATCGACCTTCATAGTCGACCAGATCAACCGCAGGAACTTACCCTGTCTTTCTAGCTTCTTTTCGGACAACCCTTCTTTCTTTAGCTGTCCGGCGACGATGTCATTGGGCTGCTTCTCAAAAATGTCGTCATTGCTGGGGAACTCTAGTGCTGCCCACTGATCGTCGCGTAATTGATAAAACGCAGTCTGACGCGTGCGTCCCTGTCCCCAGTTGTAGGCAAACCGTTTTGAATCCGGCGCCCAAACCACGTCGCCGGGCCCTTGGTCCGGAAGATGCAAGACCACCTGCTTTGTATCGGTCGCAACGATTTTGGCTTCGTCCTCCCCGCCGAGGTATTCCCATTTCTTATCTGGAGAGATTTCCGAGGGCTGCTCCTCTGCCGGCGGCGAGGGCTCCTGTGCACTGGAAAAAACACAACTAATCACGCACACGACGGCAAGCACGAGCGTTACAGGATATTTCATTGTTGAAGTGTTAACTGAATTACTCATTTACGTTGTCCAGACCGGCAAATTTCCAGCCGCTCTTGGTCAATTCGAAAATGAACCGAATCGGTGCGTTTTCCCAGTCGTTTGGAGTGTCCTTAAAAGGGCAGTAGATCTCATACCGTCGGGAGGATTCTTTTCGCGGTTCGGCGCTTGCAAAACATCGCCCGGCATTGGCTTCGCCTTTAAAAATCTCGTTATACCGGCGCAAGAAATCTTCCTTGTTCTTTACGGCTTTTACTAAATAGGGCATCGACACTGGGAATTTCGTCATCTCCGCGACCGTCGCTTTCTCGCCAGCGATCACCGCGGACCTAAATTTTTTCCAGAACGCCGAAAAGTCGGTCTGGGTCCGGATAGGTTCTGGTTCCGCAGCGAGAATAGAAAATCTGCAACCGATCGCGCACGCGACGATTGCAACAAAGACACCAATTACACGAATTGTCACGAACCGCATAAGACTCGAGTCAGTTGTTGGATCATTAGTGTGATTCGTGAATGGAGCTGAGGGATCAGCGACATAGAAGGTAAAGCCGCGACGGGTAGAGGCGAGCGAGCGAGGTAACAAGTGAGTTTCAAATTCGTGTCTGAAAAACGATCTCATTGTTCCTCTTCGAGCTCCTTCTTCGACGTTATAAGGCAAATCATTTAGGGGTTTCCTCATTGGCTGTGCTACCGTCATACTCGTCTTCGAAAGAAAAGGTGGCCTTGGGAAAAAGACGGCGCAATTTCTCCTGGTCTTTGACTTTTAAATGATTATTTCCCATAAATATTTTTAACCCATTTAAATTGGATAAAGACTTCGGCAATTTTATGCCTCCATTGCCACATACTGAAAGTTCCTGAAGATTTTTTAAATTACCGACGAACGGCGGAAGTTCGTGAATATCATTATAGTCCAGCGCTAATCTTTTTAATTTTTGAAGTGAAGCTATTTGAGAAGGAATGCTCTTGATACGATTTCTACCCAAGTCCAATTCTTCAAGATTCTGAAGCTTTCCAATCGTGCCGGGCAAGCTCTTGACCTTAGAAGGTTGGACGGGTTTATTCGTGTCACTTTCTGTCGGGTCTAGTGCCCCGTAAAGTCTCAGTACCTTTAAGTTACTCAAATTACCGATTGATTCCGGCACTGAGATGTTCATTTGACAACCATTTCCATTATCAATAATTAATTTTTCTAACTTCTCTAAGTTTCCAATTTCACTGGGAAGATCTTCTAAATTTTCCAGGCAAGAAATATCTAATTCCACCAAGTTAATTAGAGTACCCAATTGTGATGGAAGGTGTTTTATTGCGGGGTCATATTTCGTTATGGAGAGAGTTGTCACTTTTTCAGGTGCGACAAAAGCTTGCTCAAAGCTATCGAACGACTCCGCATGCATAATGGAAGTTAAAGTGATACACATGCTTGCGATGAATAGATGGCTTTTCATTTCTCGTTCACCTGATTTGTCTTATAACGGTTGCCTTCGAGTCGTCTGACAGGGTCAACATTGTTGCCAGGCCGACAATTGTTACGATGATAAGTAATCTATTTAGAAGTTTCATAGCTTTGGAAAAAACACGCCGTGTACGCCCGCGTGGCGTGGCGTTGAACCATTCGCCCGTAAACGCTCTGTGAACCTTGAACATCTATTTCGCTTTCTTCAGCCGTTTTTCTAACTCGGCCGCCCGAGCCAGAGTCATTTTTGTCACTTCGCCATCGCCGGCATCGGTTGGGTTTCCCTCGGCATTTCCCTTGGCAACTTGAGCCGCCGCATTCCGCCGATTAATCCAGGCGAGCTGCTCCTTCCTTAACCTATCGCGCTCTGGTGGGGAAAGGCGGGCGCGCAGCGCGTTATAAACTTCGTTAAGGTGACGATCCGCGTCACGAAAACTCGCATCCGCACTGAGCCCCTCCTGTTTAGTTGTTTGCCCCGATCCAGAAACATCTTCTCCAGCTTCTTCCTTTTCGATCTCTTTATCGGACATCTGATGGCTTTTGACGATTTTCCAGTTCCCTTTGGCGTCGAATTTCAATGTGAAAAGAAAGCCCGTTTCCGGCCAGGAGCCGTCGTCGTTCCCCATCACTCCCAGGCCTGAATAAAGGAGCGCGGTGTTGGCGTCGATCCACTTGAGCACTTTCTTAGTGTACCAAAGTTTATGGCCTGGAATGGGTAAGTGCATCTTACGCAATTGGGCGAATTCCGCGCGCTCGATCGGTTTGGTTGTCTCGTCCGTTACGGGGGAACGCAACGCCACCCATTTGTCGCCGCGCAACTGATAAAGCGCTGTCGGGCTAGAGAGCGCGCGACCGCCTTCTGTGTAATTGAGCGCGAAGCGTCTTGAATCCGGCGCCCAAACTATCTTTGCCTCATTCCCCCACTCAGGCACCCTTTCGGAAAGATCCAACACGGTTTGACTTGTGCCTGCCTTAACAACGCGCGGGTTCTCACCATCAGCAGAACACTGATATTCCCACTGTTTGTCCGGTGAGACTCGGTCGGAGGCAAAAGTGCTTCGGGTTCCATCCGATGTAAATTTGAAGATCAAGTCACTGCCGCGCTCCAAAACAAAGAGATTGCCTGCTGCGTCAAGGGCCATGCCGTAAGGCTTGATCCCGGTGGCGAAGGTGTTCTTCTTTCCATCAGGTGCGAATTTAAGGATCGAGGGGCTGACGTCTTGCGTCACAAAGAGGTTGTCAGAGCGGTCAAAAGCCAGGTCTTCAGGCGCAAGCCCGGAGGCGAATGCAAGCCCAGAGGCGAATGCGCTCTTCTTTCCCTCAGGGGTGAATTTAAAGATCGAGCTGCCCGCCTCCCCCATATAGACCGACACAAAAAGATTGCCCTTGTCGTCAAAGGCCAGGTGGCGTACGCCGTAATCGAGAGTGCTGAGCCCAGATGCGAAGGTGCTCTTCTTTCCATCAGGTGTGAATTTTAGGATTGAGTAGCCGCCGTCCTTCGCTTCAAAGTCCGTCACAAAGAGATTGCCCGAGCGGTCAAAAGCCAGGTCAACCGGGACGTTAAGCCCGCTGGCGAAGGTGCTCTTCACTCCGTCGGACGTGAATTTAAAGATCGAGTGGCTGTCCTCGTCCGACACAAAGAGATTGCCCTTTTCGTCAAAAGTCTGGTGAACCGGGTTTCCAAGCCCGGAGGCGAACGTGCTCTTCACTCCTTCCGGTGTGAATTTGAAGATCGCGCCGACGGTATGGCCTTTCTCATAATGTACTTCCGACGCAAAAAGATTGCCCGCTCCGTCAAAGGCTATGACGACAGCGTCGATGCCTGTGGCAAAGGTGCTCTTCTTTCCATCGGGCGTGAATTTAAAGATCGAGTGGTTGTCCTCGTCCGCCACAAAGAGATTGCCGGAGTGGTCAAAGGCGAGGTAACCGGCGCGGACGCTGATGGAGAACAATAGTGTTCCCAAGCTAACAATTATCAGGGTAGTGAATGGTTTATTCATGAATTTCATTCACTGCAATACGTGAGTTCATTCTTCCAGATGAACGGAATCTTGGTGTGGTCTTACTCCGTAAGCCTGAACTTTAGCCGTTTGATTCGCTGTTGAGTGAGTTCTGGCATCGTGCACGGAGTTTGTCGGCTTCAGCTTTTGTTAGTCGTAGGTTTAACGCTGCGCCTTGGCTTCCGACGACAGCCGCTTCGTTTCTTCAGCATCCAGGTTTCGAGGCACAAGTTTGAACGAGCGGACCAATTCTTTTACCAACGAATCTATATCCTTTTTGGCTGGTGAAACTGAAAGGGCAAAAACCCCATCTTTCGCCGCAAGCCCGATCAGATAAGATGACAGCTGGGCGCCTTTGTCGTTGTACACTCGTATCTCAGTCACCTTAACGTCCTTTCTTGTTCCTATTAGGTCTGCTCGGTTATTACTTTCAACTCTGCTGGCATGTTGGTGCCAGTAATTTGTTTCCCATTGAGCGTGAGCGCTCAACACATCCCTGTCGTTTTGAAGCTCCTTTTGATCGACAAAGGAAACCATCATTCCAACATTCTTTTGTAGCAGGATATGATAAGGGTCTTGAAGTTTTGCGCCGTTCCCTATTACGCGGAATTCAGCGTACTCGTTACCGTGTGCATACGCGCCATTCCACCCGTTGGAAGTCTTCACGTAGATTGGATCTTCCGGAGTTTGTGTCCGGACACTCTGAACTGGCAGCAGTATGAGCGCTCCCAGCAGTAATAATTGAACAAGACATTTCATAAGCTCTCCTAGCGTCTAACGAGAAGTCTGCCCCAAAAATCTGCAATTAAAGGCAGATAAAATCTGTGTAATCCGGTTGCCTTCGAGTCGCGCGAGGGGTAACAAGCCGTCCATGCCAGCATCAGTAACGCCTGTCGTTTCATCTTTCGGATCCATTCTCCCGACAGATTTTCCAGCCGACCCTTCGTTGTCTATCATATACGTTTCAACGCTGATCATCTTTCCCCAGCATCTTCCTTTTCCAGCTCTCTCAATGTGGCTCTGATGGAATCTCACGGGTTTTGATAATTTTCCAGTTGCCCTTAGCGTCGAATTTCAATGTGAGAAGAAGATCCGCACCCAGATGGTTCCTTTCGCCGCTTTCTTTTTTCGATTGCACTTCTTCGGAAGACGAACAGTAAAGTATGGCGGCGTCAGGACCGACCCATTCACGCACCTCACGCACCGATGTAACATCGCTGAGGCTTTGAGGATCAGTTTTTGTAAGAAGACCAAGCGTTCGGAGTTGCGCCGCCATCGCGCGCTCGAGCGGTTTGCTCGTGTCGTGCGTTTCGGGTGAACGCAACGGCACCCATTTGTTACTGCGCAGCTGAAAGAGCGCTGTCGTGTAATGGCGGCTACCAGTGCGGTAATTGAACGCAAATCGTTTTGAATCCGGCGCCCAGACTACCATTGCCTCACTCGCAAAGGGAAGATCCACCTTCAAGTCTTTAGAGAGATCCAACACGGCTTGAGTTGTGCCTGCCTTTAGAATGCCCGGGCTCTTACCAAGGGGCCACCGATATTCCCACTGTTTGTCCGGTGAGGTTGTGCCTTTAGGAAAGGTGCTCTTAGTTCCATCGGGAGCATATTCGAAGATCCTGTCGCTATCGCCTTCCGGCGTAAGAAGATTGCCCAAAGGGTCACAGGCCAGGTCCGAAGGATTGATCTCGGTGACGAAGGTGCTCTTCTCTCCATCGGGTGTGAATTTAAGGATCAAGTGGTTGTCCATGTCCCCCACAAAGAGGTTGCCGGCCCCGTCAATTGCCATGGCATGAGGCCACCCCATCTTGGAGAAGAAGGTGGTCTTGGTTCCGTCCGGAGTGAATTTAAATATCGTACCAGTAGAAGCGGATACAAATAGATTGCCGCCGCGGTCAATAGCCAGATCAACCGGATCAGTAAGCCCCGAGGCGAAAGTGCTCTGCTTCCCATCGGGCGTGAACTTAAGGATCGAGTTGGAGTCCTTGTCTAACACAAAGAGATCGCTCTTGTCGTCAAAGGTCAGGTCAACCGGATCCTTGATCCCAATGGCGAAGGTACTCTTCTTACCATCGGGTGTGAGTTTAAGGATCGACTGGTTGTTCCTGTCTGACACAAAGAGATTGCCCGAGCGATCAAAGGCCAGGTGTTCAGGTTGAAGCCCAGAGGCGAAGGTGCTCCTTTTGCCATCGGGCGTTAATTTGAAGATCGAGCCAGTGCCTGTCCTAACGAAGAGGTTGCCGGCCCCGTCAAAGGCCATGCCACTGGCGTCGGCGCTGATGGAAACCAGGATTGTTCCCAGGCTAGCAACTATCAGGGCGATGAATCTCTTATTCATAAATTTCATCTGCCACCGTGTTGCTTCGGTTGACGCGTTGCGGTTGCCTTCGGCGAGGCTTTGGACTTTTGCTCGCTGGCTTGCTGCATTTCCTCCCAAACGTATTCGGAGACTTCATGACCGTCCTGAACGCCCATCATGTAACCAAACCCAAACCTTACTGAGTCGGCTGCGCCAGCTGCGACCACCTTGTCTCCTTCCAAACGCATTGATCCTGAAAACTCATGCAGTAGCACGTTCTCACTCTTATCGCTCGCTGGTTTTCTGAATGTAAACCGGCTTGGAACTCCATTAGGATTTTCTGGAGGCGCTTCAAAAACCCATTCAGCTCGGCCATCAGTCGTTTTCGATTGTTTCAAAAGCTTTGCGTTCGCTGGCGTAAGGTTTATCGCTGCGTCGACCAGTTTGATCCAGCCATCCAATCTTCGCGCTGTTTCGTTGTCCAAGGGTTCACCTCGGCCCCACTCTTTTCTTAGTGCAAAAGTCATAAGGTATCGATTGCGCTCGGGATAATCGATCGGCAAACCCACACGCATTTTGTCACTTACATAGGCCCAAGGCTTGCCGTGTTGGCGTGTATAGGTGCCCTCATCACACTGAATCCGTTCCGGCCCGTCCGCCGGATAACGATCGTACTTGAATGCATGTGGCAATTCCGCGATCGCGACGAAATGGACTTTGGAATAAAAGTCGCGGCTATACTTCAAATTATCCGCGAAGAACTTCGCGTCCTGCGCCCGCGCAATTGGCGAAACGAAGATCAAACCTACAATAATCGCCGGAAATTTTGGACTTCTCGATTTCAAATTCATCGGCTGTAAATAGGTTGCAGCTGTCGCTTCATTCTTCGAGATGCACCGAATCCATGATGTGATCGATCTCTCTCTTTAGGTTCGGATCAGTGTTCAGGTTCGAAGTGAAGTTGATCTCTAAAAGCTGCCCTTTATAGGAAGTGGTGAGGTTTCGGGTATAGACAGGGTTATGAGAATAATCCTTCTTTCCCTTTAGCATGGGGACAAAGCTCCAGTCCGCCCATTTGCGGCCGTTGATAGTGACGATGTCTTTCTTCAGCCATTGCAGGTGCGAATCTTTCGGTAGCCACTTGAAGCCTTTGCTGTATTCGGCCACGCGCTTCTTGAGGTAGCCCTCAAGCTGGTCCGGTGTGAGTCCATGCGTGCCGCGCAAAACTGTTCCCCAGGCTCCATCCGGCCCTGAGAACTTGGCCACCGTCTTTGGCTCTTTGGGATCATCGGGGTCGCGCGAGAAATCAGATGGGATGTCGAGCTTAAGCTTGCCATCAAGCAGGCTCACGGTTGCCGCTCCCGAAGCACCATTGTTTTTTGAATCCGCGGCGGACTCTTCGCTGGCCAATTCCGGATCGAGTTTCTTAGCGGTCTTTAAGTCGGCCTCAGCACCGGTTGTGTCGCCCTTGGCTTCCTTCGTAACAGCTCGATTGTAATAGGCGCGTGCGTAATCTGGTTTGAGTTCGATTGCGCGTGTATAATCAGCAATTGCGCCATCGAGGTCTTTGTTCTCCGCTCTAGCGTTGCCGCGGTTGTTGTAAGCGGCCGGGTTTGTGGATCCCAGGTCGATGGCCCGGGTGTAGTCGGCAATGGCGCCGGCAGTGTCCTTCTTTAGCCGCTTGGCTTGAGCCCGGTTATAATAAGGGGCGTCATCATTTGGATTGAGTTCGATCGCGCGATTGAAATCGGCGATCGCACCATCCAAGTCACCCTGCTTTCCTTTTTCGATTCCCCGGTTCACCAGGTCTCCATCTGATTCGTCGGACACCGGCGACGACGCAGGCGACGGCGATTTTTCGGTGACGTCCTGAATGTTCACCGCAATCAGATGACTGAAGCTGATCTTTACCGTCGCGTCGCGCCCGCCGAGCCGCATTGGGCCATAAAATTCCGAGAGCAACACCTGCTGGTCCTGCGCGTTCTTGAATCGCCCGAAGCTGATATGCGGATAGGACTTCGCTTTCGGTTTTTCTTTTGATTCTTCGAAAACGAATTCTTCCCGCTCGCCCTGATCTTCTTTCCCAATGAATTTCATCACCGTCGCGCCTTCACTGGGATCTTTCGAAGCCGGCTCGCCATTCAAACGCGCGTCGATTAAGCCGATCCAATTGTTCAACCGCTTGGCTGTTTGCGCATCCACCGGCTTGCCGGTTTCACCCCAATCGTTCGACTTGAGCCACGTCTTTCCATCCTTGCGCGCGAACTCACCGTCGCCAGTCTGAATCCGTTCCGGACCGCCATTTGGATAACGATCGTATTTGAATTCCGCCTTGCCCCCCGCGCCAAAATCAAGATTGGCAATCGCGACGAAGTGGACCTTCGAATAAAAATCGCGGCTGTACTTTAAATTATCGGCCGCAACTTCGGTGTTCTCTGCGGCCGTCCCGGTTCTCGAGAAACCGACCAGAAGCAAGACAGCCAGCCCAATGTCGATTAAGGAATGTCGGTGCAATGATGAAGAAAATTGTTAGCGATGTGTTTCCTGCGCGAGTAATTTGGTCGCTTCCTCCAGGTTCGCCCTGGTGGCCACCTTCTCCAAGCCGCGATTCAGCTCGTCGTCGGATGCGGCACCCAGAGCGATCGATGTTCTAAAGTCGGCGATAGCGTGTTGCAGATCCGCAATCCGGGATTCCGGTTCCGTCGAAGCTTTCGCGCGACGGAGGTAAAGCATACCTCGATTGTGATAAACAAAAGGGGCGAAACGGCCTTTCAGATTGATGGCTTGCTCGTAGAGCTTGAGCGCCTCTTCATAATTCTTGACCGCCGCGGCCTGGGCCGCTTCCATCGCGAGCTTTTCATCGTCAGGTTGAGTTGACTCTCCTCCACTCCCAGATTTGAGTTTGTTCTGCCCCTTCCCGTTCCGAACGACCGGCCCGAAATGCATACGATCCTTCGCGATTGTTACCTCTTGGGTCCCGCCATCAGGATAGTGAAGTGTCATCCTCGAATCAGGATCGCCCTCCCATGTCGCGATTTCCTCTCCGTTTCTTAGGATGATCTGGCGCGGCGACCTTTGGATTTCGAGATCGAGTTTGCTCGCGTGTCCTTTGCCTGCTGCCGCAGCCTTGTCCCGGCTGATATCAATAGACAATTTCACCGGCCAACTTGCGCGGGGAGGAGCGGGAAGCTGCAGATCGCGCAATTTATCGCCGACACATTTTGCAGCTGGCTCGTCGCTTGGAGTCAGCACCTGTTCCACGTGACCATCGGCCGCGAAAACAAAAACCACCTGAGCGCGCTCGCGGCGCAGGCGAGTTGTGCTGGTGGGCGGTGCATTGAAGTGGGCAATAAACTTAATCTTCGGTCCGAGATTTTTGGCACATTCGCTCACAATATCACTCAGGCGCGATGTAACCACTTTGGTGAACTCAATTTCGTAAACCTCTCCGGCTTCGGTTTTCCCAAGACGCTCTGCCTCGGCCGACGCTTCTGTAAACGCGCGGCTGTGTTGCGAGCTATCCGCCGCAAATTTCGCGTCCTGCGCCCGCAACATTGATAGAGCCAGGACTGAACTGCCAACAAGAATAACAACGATGTTTTTTCTCATTGAAAGCATCCCCTACTCCTTCGATGGAACTTTCTAAATGGTTTGTTCATAATAGCTTTCCTTTCGACGTGATCACCGTGTTTCCGGTGTAGCAGTCAGCAGCGCTTTGATCTTGTCCATATCGGGATGAGTAATGCCCGCCTCCTGAAACTCTTTGAAGTCATCCAGCACCACTTGGTTAAAGGTCTGCTCACTGTCACGAAGTTTAGCGTTCTTGTTTTCCAGATAGATGCCGTTCGCCTTGTTAAACTGGTTATCGAAGAGATAACCGTGGGCGAGTTTGGTTTTGATGAGTACTGCCTTATCCGGCGAGAGCTTCAGAGCTTTGAGAGACGCTGCAATCGCCTCGCGCGGTTTTCGATTAAAGAGCTGATACCGAGCGAGGGATAAGTAGTTGTCTCCATCTTCAGGGTCCAGCTTAATAGCTTTCTGCACATCCTTGATTGCGGCAGCATACTGCTTCTTCTTAGCGTAGAAGTCGCCGCGGATCGCATAAGGAACAGGTTCTTTGCTCTTGAGTTCGATCACGCGATCCAAATCGGCAATCGCACCATCGACGTCGCCCCCAGCAAATTTGCCCCCGGCGCGGGAGTAATAAAAGCGTGCGTCTTGCGGAGCGAGCTCGATCGCGCGGGTGAAATCAGCGATCGCGCCGTCAAAGTCGCCCTTCGCTTTCTTAGCGTTGCCACGATTGTTGTACGAGTAAGCGTATTTCGGATCGAGCTCGATGGCGCGGTCAAAGTCGGTGATCGCCCCGTCATGGTCCCCTTTATCTCCCTTAACATTGCCCCGGTTGTAATACGCTTTTGCATATTTGGAATCGAGTTCGATAGCGTGATTGAAATCCGCGATCGCCCCGTCCCAGTCATGTTTCTCCTGCCTTTGAACCCCGCGGTTGTTGTATGATATCGTGTGTTTTGGATCGAGTTCGATGGCGTGGTCAAAGTCGGCGATCGCCCAGTCGTGGTCCTCTTTAGCTCCTTTGAGATTTCCCCGGTTATTGTAGGCTTCGGTATAATTTGGGTTAAGCTTGATAGCGCGACTGTAGTCGGCTATAGCTCCATCCAAGTCGCCCTCATGCTGCTTCTTTAGTCCACTCTCATAGTAGCGCTCAGCTTGTTTAAGATTAGGTCCGGCTGTACCCGGTGACGAAGGTGCTGGCGATGCGGACGCCGCGCGATTGCTGCTCGAATCGGCGACAGACTCTTTGCTCATTAACTCCGGGTCCAATTCCCCGGCGCGTTTCAAATCCTCCTTAGCTCCGGCGGCGTCGCCTCTCGCTTGTTTCGCTTCGCCGCGATTTTTGTAGGCGATCGCGAGCTTGTCGTTCAATTCGATCGCGCTGTTGAAATCGGCGATTGCGCCGTCGAGATCGCCTTTGGCTTTTTTGATCATGCCGCGGCTGTTGAATGCGCCGGCGTTTTTTGGATCCAACTCAATCGCGCGATTATAATCGGCGAGCGCGCCATCCGCGTCGTCCTTGATGTTTTTGGCCAGAGCGCGATTGCGATACGCGATCGCATTTTTCGCGTCGAGCTCGATGGCGCGCGTAAAATCGGCAACCGCGCCGTCGTTGTCGCGCTTACGCAGTTTCGCCAGGCCGCGATCACTGTAATAATCGGCGGTGTTGGGACTCAGCTCGATCGCGCGACTCAAATCCGTGATGGCGCCGTCGTAGTCCCCTTTCTGCAGCTTGAATGCGCCGCGCCTGTAAACCGCCGGCTCAGATTTCGGGTCCAACTCAATCGCGCGAGTGCAGTCCGCAATGGCGCCGTTCATGTCACCGTTGAAACCGCGAGCGCCGGCCCGATTGAAAAAACCTTCGGCGTCTTTAGGCTTCGCGCCGATGTCGATCTTAGTTAAATCAGTCGGTTTGTTCTCCAGCTCCTTTGGCGTTTCCAAGTTTTCCCATGCGGCCTCCGAAAGCTCGAAACCGCTCGCGGCAATCAAGTAACCAAAACTAAACTTCACGCGCTCGCTAGCTTTGCCGCCGGTGGCGGGCAACGAGCCTTCGAAACCGTGCAAGAGCGCATTGGGACTTTTGTCGTAGAGCGGCCGGGCAAATGTCAGGCGCACCGGCGCGGCCTTTTGATTTGCCGTGCGCGCTTCGAAAATCCATTCCACTCTTACGCCTTCTCTGGATTTCTTGATGAGCTTGACTTCGCTCGGCGCGAAACCGAATGCCGTTTCCACGAGCTTGACCCAGCCGTCGAGCTTTCGCGCCGTTTGCTGATCAACCGGCCGCCCGGATTCGCCCCAGTCTTCCGATCTCAGCCACGGTTTTCCGTGTTGACGCGCAAACGTGCCGGCGTCGCATTGAATGCGCTCCGGTCCGTTGTCCGGATAACGCTGGTAAGCAAATGACGGCGCTGACTCTGCAATCGCTGACAAGTGAACGCCGGAATAAAACTCGCGGCTGTATTCGAGATTATCAGCGAGTGTCTTCGTGTCCTGCGCCCGCAACGTTGACTGAGCCAGAACTGAACTGCCAACAAGAATAACAAGGATGTTCTTTCTCAGCGAAAACATGGCCTACTCCTTCGACGGAACCTTTTTCCTTGAAATGATTCGGAACTTGCCCGTCTTCTCATCAAACTTAGCGGTGAATCTATAGGTGGCGTCTTTGCCTTCGCCCCCGCGAAAGATGTCGTATTGCTCAAGCAACAGAACACTCGGGTTTATCCACCGAATTGGAGTTACATATTCGTTCCTAACATCGCCTTTGGCATCGACCCGCACCTCATCTTCTGTCTCAAGCCGGGTAAAATCATCGCCTGAGCGGTGGTAAACATGAGTATAGGTGACGCGATGGCCTTCGGATAAAGGAAACGCGAACCGTTTCGAATCCTGCGACCAAATCACACGGCGAAAACGGCCTTCCTCTTGAGGAAGATTCATTACGACCTTTTTAGATGGAAGTGAAACGAGCTCGACTGCGGTGATCAGATTGGGATCGATATCCTTAGGATCTTCCGGTTCCGAGCTGCACGAAATACGCACGGCGAATTTTCCGTCCGGCGAAGTGTCACGAATTTTCTCGAACTTCGCAGACTCCTGGGCATTGATTACGTGCGTTAAGATCAGCAGGGAAATAAGTAGACTCGACAAGCTGAGCCTTTTCACGACGACGCCAGATTAAGAAATTCGGACGTGCACAGTCAATCACCGAGCAGTTAACATTGCGCCATGAACCGCTGTCGAATCGCGACGATGACGATTGCGAGCTTGCTATCCGTTTCGGCTTTCGCCGCCAATCCATTTCTGGACGCCAAGGACGACAAGCCGGTCTCAGGCAAATTTCGGGGAACCGAGTGGGGCGACGAAATTCAACAGGACGAAATCCCGCTGACTGCGCGAGTCGTGACGACGCGCATTGCAAAGATGCCGTGGGGCGCAATTTTCAAAATCGAATTTGTTGATCTAAAATCGCGTGTGCCCCAGCCGCGCAAGATCGAGCCTGAATACTTCGTCGTGACTAACGACCAAATCGTTTTGCTGAACGAGGAAAACATTCCGGCCGCGATCAAGCGCATTTCAACATTGGACAAGCCGCCGGAATTTGAGCCGGGCGAAATTTACGGAATCACTGGCGGCAGCTTCGATCACGAAGATGGATTGTGGAAAACAACAATCAGACTAAAAGGCGATCTCTGCATTTACGAGGCAAGCCATTCCTCCGGTCATTTCAAAAAGGTCGTTTGGAAAAAGGGGATCGGATTGCTTGAGTACGCAAGCGGCTACGGCGCGCACGCTGACGGCTATCGGCTCAAACGAACGATATCGACACAAACATTGTGACAATACGGTATGGAATTCCTCCTTAATTTACCGCCGCCGATTTCGTTTTTCATCGTTTCGGCGATTACCACCTTGTTCGCTCTCGTGGGCCTCTACCTCGTGCGAAGGAAGTATTCCGCGGAAGTACTAAAGGAGAACCACGAAGTCGCTGCAATCATTTTCAATGCGTTCGGCATCTTCTACGGTGTGCTGGTGGCGTTTGTTGTGTTTGTTACGTGGGGCGGATACGACGATGCAACGAAAAATCTGCAATTGGAGGCTAGCGAAGCTCTGGATATTTTTCACAACGCCGAAGCATTTCCTGACCCGGCCAATAAGGTAATTCAGCAGGGATTAAGGGATTACATGGCTTCGGTTTATAACGATGAGGTACCGAGAATGGCACAGGGAGAGATCAGCGTTTATTCCGGCGGAGCTCACCTGGAGCTCAAAACATTGTTCAATCAGATAGATGTGAAATCGATTCCAAACAGAGAGCTCTACTCCGAAACGCTACGAAGTTTAAATAACCTGGCTCAGTACCGTCGAATGAGAATATTTGCGGGGAACGATACCGTGCCACCAGTTATCTGGTTAGTCCTACTTGTTGGCGGCGTCTTTGCGGTGTCCTACACCTTTTTCTTCGGAATGAAAAACATCAAGGCGCAATACCTGATTACTACTACGCTCACAGTAATGATCACCTCAATCCTATTTTTGGTCTATGTTCTTGACCATCCCTTTACAGGGACAAGCAAGGTGAGCATGGAACCTTTGAGAGAGGCGATGGCCGTAATGCAAAAGGGATGACGCTCGATATGGAACGGCTTTAGCTGTTTCTATCGTCGCTTTTTCTTCGGCAGTTTCTTGCGCTTAGTCTTCGCGAACTTGCGCAGTTCGCGTTCGCTCACCGACTTTGCCATCTTGCGCGACGCACCTTGCAGTGACAACTCCGAGCGCTTTCCGCGTTTAGCCGCAAACGCGGCGCCGGCCGCCATTTGTTGTTTCTTTGATTTTGCAGGCATAGATATACGATTCGCACGCCAAACTCGAATGGATTGGCTCAGGCCGCAGCAAGTTTGCGCCAGAAGAAGTAAACCGGTACGCCGGTCAACACGATCAGGATTCCAATTCCAGACGTTTCCGGTGTAAGGAATGCAAGATCGACGATGAGCAGGCCAGCGAGCAGAATTGAAACAATTGGCACGATTGGATAACCCCAGGTGCGGTATGGGCGCTCTGCATCGGGTCTTTTGCGCCGCAAGACCATCAACGAGGCAATCATTAGAACGTAAAAGAGCAAATCCGCCGACACGATGTATTCGAGCAGTTGATTATAAACATTTCCGTAAGTCACTTCATGTGTCGCGGCGTTGATTGTAACCGTGCACGGCAACGCAAGAAACGCAGTCCAGATTGCCTGTGCGACGAGAGCTGCCGCGGGAACATGAAAACGATTTGTGGTCGCAACTTTTTGGAAAAACAATCGATCGCGCGCCATCGCATAGTAAACGCGAGCTCCGGAGAGAATCAGCCCGTTGTTACAACCGAACGTGGAAATCATGATCGCTGCCGCCATGCACATCGCACCAGGGTGACCAAACACGGCGTTCATCATTGCCACCGCTACGCGATTTTGCGGCGCGTGCTCAATTTCCGGAAACGGCAGTACGGCCAGGTAAGCAAGGTTGGCGAGCAAATAAAGGAGCACCACGATGCTGCAACCTCCCACCAGCGCGCGCACAAGATTCTTTCCCGGGTCGCGCACTTCGCTACCGACAAAGGTCACATTTGTCCAGGCCGTCTGCGCGAAAAGTGGACCGACCATCGATCTTCCAAAGAGCAGCGCGAGAGCCAAACCGCCGACGAATGTGAAACCGGGCTGTGCGATCTGCGGGCTCCAGCCGTTGGCCCACGAATTCCACCAGTTTGAGCTCAATGCGGCAGAATTGGCATTCCAGCCTAAGCACAAGCCGATCACGACCACGGCAGCCAGCGCGGTTGTTTTTACAAAGGTGAATGTGTTCTGGATGATTTTTCCAACTTCAAGCCCGCGCGTGTTCGTCCACGTCAGCAACGCGATCAACACAATCGCGACCAGTTGTTCCAGCGACAAGCTGATCGCGTATCCGCCGAACGAGATCGGTGCGACCAGGTAATTGTCGGGCGAAACCGTTGGCACAAAAACGCCGAGAAATTTTGCAAAAGCAATCGCCACTGCAGCGATGGTGCCGGTTTGAATTACAAGAAACAGGGTCCAGCCATACAAGAAGCCTATGGAGGGTCCGTAGGCTTCGCGCAAAAACACATAAACACCGCCTGCGCGCGGCATCATGGTCGCAAGCTCTGAGCAACACAACGCGCCAGTAATAGTAAGCAAACCAGCGAAAGCCCACGCAAGCAGGAGCCAGCCGGGTGCACCGCTCAATCGCGATGATTCCGCTGAGGTGATGAAGATGCCCGACCCGATCATCGACCCAATCACGATCATCGTCGCGTCGACCGGTCCGAGCGCGCGAACGAGCCCGGAGCGCTGCCGCTGATCGATCGTGTCGCTCACGACGAACTTTGCGGCGCGATTATTCTGACGCCTTCACGTTCGAGTTGCATTCGCAATTCACGCGCGAACTCGACCGCGCCAGGCGTATCGCCATGAACGCAAATCGTTTCGCCGCCCACATCGACGTCGCAGCCTTCAACGGAGCGCACCTTACCTTCGCGCAACATTCGCAGGACGCGCTGGGCTGCTTCTTTTGGATCGCGAAGCAATGCGTCCGCCCGCGTGCGCGGAACAAGCCAGCCATCGTTCAAGTAATTGCGGTCTGCGAAAATTTCGCGGGCGATTTGCAAACCGTGCGTCTCACCTGCGCGGGCAAGTTCGCTCTTGTCCGGCGCATACAGAATTAGCTTGGGATCGACTGATGCAATGGCGCGCACGATTGCGTTGGCCAATTTCGCATCGCTTACGGCCATATTATAAAGCGCGCCGTGCGGCTTCACATGGTTGGGTTGCACATCCAGGGCGGAAGCGATCGCTTGAAAAATCCCGAGCTGATAAGCGACCGCCTCGAACACCTCTTGGTCAGCTATCTGCAATTCTTTGCGTCCGAAATTTTCGCGATCAAAAAAACTTGGATGCGCTCCGACAGCAACTCCATGCTTCTTCGCCGCAGAAATGGCGGCGTGCATCGTGTCGGAATCGCCGGCGTGAAAACCGGTCGCGATGTTTGCCGAGCTGATGAGCTCGAACAGCTCGGTATCGTGTCCGGCTCCCTCGCCTAGATCGGCATTTAGGTCGACGCGTAAATTCATGTCCTGTGCAAGCTCAGGCCGACGCGAAAAAGTTCCAACTGTCGCTCGCGCTCGAGCAAAAGGTGTTGCGCGTCAGCTAGCGAGACTTCGCAAAAACGAACGTGATCGCCGGCGCGAAGCTGTGCAGCAATCCCGAGATCGACTGTGATCACGTGCGCGATTTTGGGATAACCACCGATGGTTTGGCAATCTCCCAAAAGCAGAATCGGCTTCCCGCTCGGCGGAACCTGTATTGTGCCGGGCGCGACCGCTTCAGAGATAAGATCGACATTGTCCTGCCGTTTCAATTCTGGACTCTCTAAGCGAACGCCCATTCGGTCTGAGTCGGGTGAGACAGTAAATTCTTCGCTCGTTAGCCGTTGAAGCGTTGAAGCCGTGAAGCGGTGCCGATCGATTCCGCGGACGAAACGCAAAATCGGGTCGCGGCTTGCTGGGCTTACCCAATCGTGGGGCGCCGTCCACGAAGAAATACCTGTAGTCGGGGTCGGTGACCCCGCCCATTTGGCCAGCTGAACAACGTCTCCATCACGTAAAGGACGTCCGTCGAATCCACCAAATTGCGCGCGCAAATCGGTTGATCGACTTCGAAGCATCAGCGGTACATCGATGCCGCCGGATATTGCAAGCCAGGACCGACATCCAACTTTGGCCGGACCGAATTTCAATTCATCGCCAGCAGAAACCAAACAAGCATGGCCAGCCGGCAACGTCGTCGAGCCAAGTTGCACACCGAATTCGCCGCCGCACCAGGCAACGGTTCGGTCGTCCTCGAAGCGCAATTGCAACCCGCCGAGAGTGATTTCCAGTCCCGCCGCGTCTTCGTCGTTGCCGACGAGCAGATTGGCGACGCGCAGCGCAAATAGGTCGAGCGCGCCACTTGTCGAAACGCCGAACTCGCGAAATCCGGTTCGGCCAAGATCCTGCACGGACGTGAGGAAACCAGCACGGAGGGCGGTTGCGGCCATGATTTAGCATTCCAGCTCTCTCTTTGCGGTCATCCTGGACGAGGTGAAGGACCTCCCGACAAGCTGGTCGATCAGATTAACATATTCCGTGTGCACAATACTGCGAAGGGGAGGTCCCTCGCTTCGCCGAGGATGACGATCCTTCATTGCTTCAATGAATCGAATTCCTCGCGTGTGATTGCACGAAAACGCACACGATCACCTGCTTGCAAAAGCGCAGGCGGGTTTTTCGTCGGATCAAAAAGTTTTAATGGCGTGCGGCCGATGAGGTTCCACCCGCCCGGCGAACGGAGCGGATAGATCCCTGTTTGCGCGCCGCCGATCCCAACCGACCCTGCGGGAATTTCTTTGCGCGGAGTTTCTCGTCGCGGTATCGCCAATTTCTTAGGCATACCTGAAAGAAACGGAAAGCCCGGTGTAAATCCGATGCAGCTCACTCGATATTCGGCCGCGCTGTGAAGATCCACCACCTCGCTCGTGGAAATTTGTGCGTGTTCAGCCACTCGCTCGATATCGAGCGCGAATTCGGGATCGTAACAAGCTGGAATTTCGACTACGCGTACAGCGCGTCTCGTACTTCTGACGGGTCTGCCGCGCCCAGCGCCCGCGGCTACAAGTTCGCGAACTCTTTTCGCCAGCCAATCGAACAGCGCACCTGGCGTCCCGCTCGCTTTCGCGAGCGCGATCGGATCAAAGAACACTGCGACGCTCGTATACGCCGGCGCAAGTTCGATCACTCCGGGAATCGCAGCGCTTCGGAGCCGGTGAAATGTACGGAGGACCTCCTCCAAAGTTTCCTCAGGCGCGTCCTCAAATTCTTCGCGTACGCGCACAATCAGCGCCGAATCTCCGAGGGGAATGATTTCCATCATCCCGTCATTCCGAGCGAAGTCGAGGAATCCCTGGTAATCGATTCACTCTGCGCGCTTCGCCTCAATCTCGATGTTGATCGCGACCGTTTGGCTGATGCCGGAAACAGCCTCGGTCGCTGGAGCGAACAGCAAATTGAAGTCGCGCCGGTTGATTGGGTCGGTCGTCACCGCCCAGCGCGTCCGGTTTGTTTCGTTTATCGGCGTCAACAATTTCACGTGAAGGGTAACCGATCTGGTCACGCCGTGCATTGTGAGGTCGCCAACAATGTCACCGTTTTGCGGCCCGGTCCGCTTCACGCTTCGGCTCTTGAACGTGATCTGGGGAAATTTTTCCACGTTGAAGAATTCCGGGCTCCGCAAATGATCGTCCCGTTTTTTGATGCGCGTGTCGATGCTGCCCACGTCGATCTGTGCTGTAACGGCGGAATTCTCCGGATGCTCGCGGTCGACATCGATCTTGCCGCTGAATCGTGTAAATTTTCCTTGCGTGGTGCCGAGGAACTGATGCACCGCAAAACCGATGGTTGAGCCGGCCGCATCAAACTTGTATGCCTCATTCGCCGTCGCAACGGAGCAAAGTGCATTGATTACGAGTGCAGCGAGAACACTGGGAACGCGTGAGTTCATAATGTCATTCTGAGGGAACCGAAGAATCTCTGTTCGATTCTGGGGCGATCGTCCACAGAGGCAAATAAATTCAGATGTTTCGCTGCGCTCAACATGACAACGCTATTGATGGCGTGATCGCAATTTCATTTTGAATTCTTTTTCGCCTCCGCCGCGACGGTTTTCAAGAGCGGCGTGCGAGATAGCGGTAGTCGCCCGAATAAATTTCCCAGCGCAAAGGCCGGGTCGGCTTTCAATCTCGTCACATCATGCACACCGGCGATGCGCGCTAACTCAGTCTCGAAATGCGCGATCGCGCGTGGTGTCGGGTCGTTTTCATTTAGATAGCTGAACGCGCGACGCAATAGCCCGAATAATTCCGGTTCGCGATGATCTCGCTCGGTGCAAATTTCAATTAGCTCGATAAAATAACCTGCAGTCTGTGTGCGCAGATAGCGGCTGCGAATTCCGGCAAACGGATTTTTCAGCACAAGTTCCGTGAGCGTATGCAAATCCGATTTCCGGCTGCGCACGATGGAGATTTCGGCTTCAAAAAATAAATCCAGCTTTCCGGCAAATGGACTCTTCACGCGACGCGCGCCTTTAGCGACGGTTTGAATACACCCAAATGATTCTGTGCACCACGAGACAATCAGACTCGTATCACTGAATTTTCGCTTGCGCAGAAGAATTGCCTCTGTGCTTTCCATTCGCTGAAATCTAGCACATGGACAATGCCGATTTTGCAATTGTCCGGCTTGCTGGTCATGATGCGTGATGCCGACGGCGAGTACTGAAACTGCGCGGGTCCCGGAAGATCTCAGTGGTCGGCCGCGCCGCCTACCCGTGGGTGGTATTACGTGGCGGCACACGTTTCGCGCCCTGCGTCACCGAAACTATCGGTTGTTTTTTGGGGGTCAACTCGTCTCGCTGATTGGCACGTGGATGCAGCAAACCGCGATGAGTTGGTTCGTTTACGACATTACCAATTCTAAATTGTGGCTCGGGCTTGTATCTGCGATCGGCTCGGCGCCGATGATGCTCTCTTCTCTCTGGGGCGGCTCGCTGGCTGATCTCTATCCGAAAAGATCAATTCTTGTGGTGACGCAGTCAGCACAAATGGTCTGCGCGTTTTTGCTCTCGGCAGGCGCTTGGCTCGGTTTTAAAACGCCGTGGTTCATCATCATCGTGGCCGCGATGAACGGAATCGCGATGGGTTTTGACATGCCGGCGCGTCAGGCGTTCACAGTTGAAATGACAAGCCGCGAGGATTTGCTAAACGCGATCTCACTCAACAGCTCAATCGTGAACGGCGCACGTGTAGTCGGTCCGTCCCTCGCTGGTTTACTCATTGGTGTGGTTGGCGTCGCGATGTGTTTTTTTCTGAACGGCTTGACGTTTGTCGCAGTAATTGCCGGTTTGTTGATGATGCGCTTACCGCCGTTTTACCGACCGGCACATACTGTGTCTGCCGGTGAACATGCCTGGAACGGCATCGTCTATTCGATGAAACATCAACGAGTGCGCACGATTTTGTTGCTGTTCCTGGCAGTGGGTGTCTTCGGCTGGTCGTACAGTGTGCTGATGCCAGCTTTCGCGCGTGACGTGCTCAATCGCGGTGCAAACGGTTACGGCATTTTGATGTCGGCCAGCGGGACCGGCGCTTTCATCGGAGCGCTGGTCGTGGCAACGTACGGGCATCTGTTCACACCGCGAAGACTGGCGCTCGGCGGCGTCTGGCTGTTTTCGGCAGCGCTACTTGCAATTTCGCTTAGCCGAAATTTTTATATCGCACTCGCATTTCTGTTTGTGGCCGGATTTGGAATGCTCCTGTTTTTCTCTACATCCAACACCGTGCTGCAAACGATCGTGCCGGACGAAATGCGTGGCCGCGTGATGGGAGTATGGTCGCTCGTCTTCGGCGCCATGATTCCACTTGGTAGTCTCGAAGCCGGCGCCGTCGCGCATTCGCTCGGCACATCTTTCGCGCTCGCGTTCGGCGCGATTATCTGCGCAGCCTCGGCCTTAGTGACGCTGTTCGTGATTCGGCGACGCGAGGCGGGAAATTCAAAATAATCTCGAATCGCATTTCGAGGCACTGGCATTGGTGATCCGCTGGATCACCGATTCATGATGTGCAGCGCGCGTTTCTCGACATTAAGCGCGGCTTCCCTGACTGCCTCGCTTAGCGTGGGATGCGAGTGGGTGGTGCGACCGATATCTTCGGAGCTGCCACCAAATTCAATCACCGAAACGGCTTCGGCAATTAACTCCGAAGCGGCATGCTGCAAAATGTGAGCACCAAGAATGCGATCGGTCTTTGCATCGGCCACAAACTTGACCATTCCATCGAGTTCATCGTTAGAAAGTGCGCGGCTGTTAGCGCGGAATGGAAATCTGCCAATCCGCACATCGATCCCCTGCTCCTCGGCTTGATCTTCGGTGAGACCAACGCCCGCCAGCTCAGGATTTGTGTAAATGATCCCCGCAATCGCTTCGTAGTTCACATGGCCGGCCTTGCCCGCGATGATTTCTATGCAGGCCATTCCTTCGTCTTCCGCCTTGTGTGCAAGCATCGGCCCGGCAATCACATCGCCAATCGCATAAATGCCTTCGACATTTGTGCGAAAATTTTTGTCCACTTTGATGCGCTTCTTTTCATCGAACTCAACACCGACTCTTTCTGCGCCCAAACCGTCCGAGAACGGGCGGCGCCCGACTGACACGAGAACTTTGTCTGCTTCGAATTTCAGTTCTTCGTTGTTTTTGATCGCGGTTACAGTCGCGCGACCATTCTCGACCTTCACGGCGCTCACTTTCGTTTCCAGATGAAAGGTGATGCCTTGAGCGGTTAGCAAGCGCTGAAGCAGATTGGACAGCTCAAGATCGAACCCGATGGCGATGCGGGGAAGAAATTCCAACATCGTCACTTCCGAACCGAGCCGGTTCCAGACAGAACCCAGCTCCAGTCCCACCGCGCCCGCGCCGATGACGACGAGCTTCTTTGGAGCTTCAGTGAAGGTAAGCGCTTCGGTGCTGCTGACGATTGTTTTCCCATCAAATTTCGCGAATGGCAGTTCCACCGGCGCGCTTCCAGTGGCAATGACGATATTTTTTGTCTCGATCTCCTGCGTCTCGCCTTTCGACGACTTAATGGAAACCTTGCCGGGCGCGGTGATTGTAGCAACGCCTTCGAGGGTCGTGACTTTGTTCGTCTTCATCAGCGTGCGGACCCCGCTGTTGAATGTTTTCACAACCTTGTCCTTACGCTGTTGCATCTTCGCGAGATCGACCCGCGCGCCGTCGATGACGATGCCGTGCTTGGCGGCCTCTTTTTTGACGAACATGAAATGATCGCTCGAAGTGAGCAGCGCTTTGCTCGGAATGCAGCCCACGTTTAAGCAAGTGCCGCCCAATTCCTTGTCTTTTTCAACCAACGCGGCCTTCAATCCAAGCTGGCCAGCGCGGATCGCGGCGATGTAACCGCCGGGTCCGGAGCCGATGATAACAACGTCAAACTTTTCCATACGCTTGTTTTGTCATTCTGAGCACAGCGAAGAATCTCTGATCATTTCTTCAGTCTCCCAAGGGCTGTCATAGAACTTTGGCTGCTGTTCCCAATCGTCACTGAGATCGAACCATCGTGGATTCGTTTGTTCAATAAGCGCAATTTTCCTGCTGCGGCGCCAGCCCTTCCGTTTCTTCTCGCAGGCGATCGCATCATTTACGTTGCGAAAATGCTCAACCCAAACGAGCCGGTTCAAATGATAGCGTCTGGTGAAGCCGTCTACATCCCCATGTCTGTGCTGGTACAGACGACGCGCGATGTTATTCGTAATCCCGATATACAACGTGGTGCAGTGTTTGTTGGTGAGAATGTACCCAATAGTCGTGGTCGCGCATACGGCCGGAGTAATCAGAGATGTTTCGCTTCACTCAACATGACAAACGCGAAGATCAAAAATCCAGCGGCAACTTTTTCGGATCTTCGATGCATTCCTTCACTTTGATAAGGAAAGTAACGGCTTCTTTTCCATCGATCGCGCGGTGGTCGTAACTGAGCGCCAGATACATCATTGGGCGGACTTCCACCTTCCCATCCACCGCAACCGGCCGCGGCATGATTTTGTGCATGCCGAGAATGCCGCTTTGCGGCGGATTCAAGATCGGCGTGGCGAACAGCGATCCGTACACTCCTCCGTTTGTGATTGTGAACGTGCCACCTTGGAGATCCTCGATCTTTAATTTTCCTTCGCGTGCTCTCGCGGCGAAGTCAGCAATGGCTCGTTCCAGTTCGGCAAAGCTTTTCTTGTCGGCATCACGCACCACCGGCACAACGAGTCCGCGCTCGGTCCCTACCGCTACGCCGATATCGTAGAAATTGTTCTGGATGAAATCGTCGTCTTCGATCCGGCCATTGACGACCGGGACAGCTTTGAGCGCTTCCACGGAGGCCTTAATGAAGAAGGACATCAATCCGAGTTTGACGCCATTCTTTTTCGTGAACTCATCTTGCTTGCTCCGGCGCAATTCCTGAACAGCACTCATGTCGCATTCGTTGAAGGTCGTCAGAATGGCGGCCGTGTGCTGTGCCATCACAAGTTGCTGTGCGATCTTCCGGCGCAAAGGCGACATCTTCTTGCGGACAAACCGGCCATCTGGGGATGGTTCAGTCTCGCGAGTTTCAATCTTCTCTTCGCGCTGACCGCGTTCCTGCACTGCGGTTAGCACGTCAGTCTTGGTCAGGCGTCCGCGTCTGCCTGTAGCTGTGATTTTTTGTGGCTCGAGTTTCTCTTCTTCGACAATGCGCCGAACTGCGGGCGAAAAAGGCCTTGTAGCCGCTGCCGCTGGCTGAGGCTCACCACCGCCCGCGGTTACAGGAGCTTTTTGTTCTGCGGCTTTTTTCTCTGCCTTGGCCTCCTTCCTCTTTTCCGCAGGTTCTTTCTTTTCGTCTCGAGGTTTCTCGACCTTTTGTTCCTCACCCGCCCGCTGCTTTGAATCGTCGATTATTGCAACGACTTCACCGATTTTGACTTCCCGACCCTCTGGAACCTTCGTTTCGAGCAAACCAGATTTTTCAGCGACGATTTCTGTGGAAACTTTGTCGGTCTCGAGAGTAAAGAGCGGTTCGCCTTCATTGACGAACTCACCGGATTTCTTGTGCCAGGCGGACACAACACCGCTGGTGATCGATTCACCGACCGCTGGAATTTTGACTTCTATCGCCATGCGCGAGAATTATCCCGCGTCTGCGGGACTAATCCAGCGTCGCGGTCGAGACGCGTTTCGTCAACAATCAGGCTGGTTGGCGCGCGCCTTGGTTTTACCATCCAAATAACATCGGAACTTAATGAGATATGGCGACTGCTGAACAAGGACGAGAGGACGTGCGGCGCATTTTTGTGCTCGCAGACACGCACAACCGCTTGCCGGAAAGAGTGACTGAAATCGCTAAAAGCGCCGACGAAATTTGGCACCTCGGCGATGTTTGCGCTGAGAGCGTTCTCGACGAGCTGCGCGGGATCGGGCCGGGCGTGACGGTTGTGCGAGGAAATTGTGACAGCAATTTGGATTGGCCGCTGGTTGTCGATCTCGTGCGCGGCGGATTGAAATTCCGTCTGCAACACATACCGCCTGACCACCTGCCGGACGACGTTGATGTTGTTCTGCACGGACACACGCACGTCCCGCGAAACGAGAGGCGTGCAAACGTTTTGTTTCTAAATCCTGGTTGCGTGACGCGCGCCAACCAGGGTCCGCCTCCAAGCGTAGCGTGGCTTGAGATCGCAGGTGGAAAAATGAACTGGAAGCTGCTCCCGCTTCACTAACGCGCATCGGCATGAAATGTCATCGCATTGCCAGTCGCAATCCTGCCGCTTGCTGATTGACTCCACAGCTTAGAACAATTGCGCGGCGAGCGTTTGCCAGAGTTGTGCGTGAAACCGAAAGCCGCAGCGAGACGCCTCGATCTACGTGAAGCACAGGCGGAAGCTCCGCACAACGCAAGGCTTGGGCGGCCAGGATGACCTGCCACAATCCTGCAGCGCCGACGCTCTCGCCCAAGGCTGGTTTACCTGTGTAAACGAGCGTTCCCGGGATGACCTGCTTTAAGGCTTTGGATTCCGCTTGATCGACAAACGTCCCGTTGGCGCTCGAGATCACCAGATCGATTTCCGGTTGGCTGAGATCGCTTACAATTCGTTTTAAAATTTCCTTCGCTTCCGCGCGCCTTGTAAAATATCCACCCGGATGAGCGCATTCGATTGTAAACGGCCCCTCCCGCGCGAGAAGGATTGCCCCTGCACCTTCGCTCAAAATCATTCCGTGTTGTTGCTCACTGAATGGCTCAATCGGAGGCGCCGAGCGAAGCAACCGCCATCGCCGGTACGCGTCGCACAAGAGCCAATCGACTTCTTCCGTCCCGACGACAAGACAATGATCGAGCGCCTCATTCGCCATCAGGTCTTCGGCCATTTTTATAGCTGCGAGCCCAACCGCTCCATCACCCACCAAGGTATATGTGGCGCCAGTAATACCGAGAATCGCCGCAAGATGGCTCGCCGGCGCATTGAAGACGGTTTCTGGAAACAAGAGCGGGCTGGCCTTCTGCGCGCCCGCCTCAACGACATCGCCGTAGAAGCGCTTAGTGTAAATCACGCCTCCATTTGAGATCGCGAAAATGAGCGCAGTCCGTTCTGAATTCTGCGAACGGAGCTTTACCCCTGCATCGCGTAATGCGTCCAAACCTGCTGCTGCAGCAAACCGCGAAATGACACTGGCCCGGCGGAGGCGCGGATGGGCGAAGCCTGCCATCGCCGATTCCGGTACGCGGAAGGCGTCGTAACGTCGATCGCTAAACAGTTCGGAAATCGTCGTCGCGGATGCCTCATGCCCCTGAAGCAACCGCTTCCAGACTGAATCAACGCCGCTTCCCAGAGGGGTCACCCACCCCATTCCGGCGATCGCCAGACTCATGCTTCGAACCTACGCATCAAAATCGAAGCATTCGTACCGCCGAAGCCAAAGGAATTCGAAAGCGCTGTGCGCAAAAGAGCCGGGCGCGCTTCATTCTCTACAACGTTTAAATCGAGATCGTCATCTAACTCCCCGAAATTGATATTAGAAGGGACAAATTGGTGCTCGAGCGCCAGCAAACAGACAATAGCTTCGACCGCGCCGGCGGCTCCCAGTGAATGACCCATCATGCTTTTGGTCGAGCTCACCGGTACGCCGTCGAATAACCCGCTGATTGCTTTACCTTCAGCCGCGTCATTAAAGACTGTTGCTGTTCCATGCGCATTGATGTAATCGACTTCGCCCGCTGAAATGTTCGCGCTCTGGAGAGCTCGCTCCATCGCCTGTCGCGGTCCGCTACCCGAAGGTTCGGGCTGTGTGATGTGAAAGTTATCTGTAGAAATGCCGTAACCGATGATTTCTGCCAGGACAGGCGCACCACGTTGCACAGCGAGATCGAGGTTTTCCAAGGCCAGAAGCGCAGCGCCTTCTCCCAAAACCATGCCGGTACGATGCCGATCAAACGGGCGGCATTTCTCCGGCGTTGAGGCTTGCAGCGAATCAAACCCCACGAAGACCATTTCCGAGAGTGCGTCATAACCACCGGCTAACACTCGGTTGTAGCGACCGGACCGGACGCATTCAAATGCATGACCAACGGCGTTGGTGCCGGAGGCGCATGCGTTCGCAATCACCTGGCATGGCGAGGAAATTTCAAAGACTTCTTGGGCATCGATCACCGGCTTTTGCGCCGGATAATTCGCGATCCAAGTCGGCGAATGCCGTAAATCCCCTGCCTGACGCAACGAGCGATAGTAATGTTCGCCGTAAGACATGCCGCCGCTTGTTGTTCCGATTACCGTCAACTCCGGTTCAAACTGAGGTTCTTGTGCTAGAACTTCCCTTAGCGCTTGAATCATCATATGCGACGCCCGATGAAGGCGTCGCGAACGTGGCCCCTCACCCCGGCTCGCGAGGAGATTGTCGTCGGGAACTTGACCAGCGGTTTTGCATCGGCATTGCGCGACCGAGAATCGCGTGATGGGGCTCACGCAATCTCGCGACTTGCGCAGCGAATCGAGCGTTTCGGCCAGCCCAAACCCCAGCGGGCTGACCACGCCTGCAGCCACCACTGCAACACGGATGGCCTTTTTCTCGTTCGCCCTGGTCGGTTGAGCCATGTTTGAAAAGAAGAATTGCTCCGCGATTTCTATTGCATTCTTATTCGAAGCATTTTACAAATGAGCCGAAACGGAAACGGAAACGGAAGCCCGGAAGTTGGTGGATTGTCAGTTGAGTTTATTCAGTGACGATTTGAAATCCGATAAGCGGGAACAGTGACCTGGCTGCGTTTTCCAGAATAAACTCAATGGGAACCAAATTATACGTAGGCAATCTTCCCTTCAACACGACGGAAAATGAACTGCAGGAGCTTTTTTCACAGGCTGGAGCCGTGCAGGAAGTCACTCTCATGCAGGACAGATTCACCGGCAAGTCGCGCGGGTTTGCTTTCGTCACGATGAGTTCGGACGAAGAGGCTCAAAACGCCATTTCGAAACTCAATGGCCAGGCCATCGAAGGCCGGCCGTTGACCGTGAATGAAGCTCGCCCGCGAGAAGCACGGCAGCCCGGCGGCGGCGGCGGACGCGGTTACGGCGGCGGTGGCGGATACGGTGGTCGCCGCGAGGGTGGCCAGCGAAGAGGACACTAACGGCCCGCAACTAACGTTTCTGGCAGGGCATTGGGCAGGGCTGGATTCGAACCAGCGAAGGCGTAAAGCCAGCAGATTTACAGTCTGCCCCGTTTGGCCACTTCGGTACCTACCCTTTCCTGTAAGCGGAACACTCGCCACGGCGAAGACTGCGCATGGGAACGCTAATTGTCGATCTTTGTTCGAAAAATTCAACGATGGCGTTTACCACATAGGGCTTCATTTCACGCGAAATCCCGCGTTCCTACCGTGCTATTGATCGCGCCGTTCGCAGCGGCTACTCTTTTTCATGGCGGTTCTGCGCGGGCTTTTTTGGTTCGCCCTCTTCGTCGTTTTCACTTTTTGCTTTGTTGTGCTGTTCGAGTACGGCCCTCGCGATTTCGCCCACGGCGTTCAGAAGGAGTATGCCCGCGTGAAATCATTCGTCGTAAAGCAGACACAAGGAATCGGGAAACAAAAGAAGAACCGCTGATCGACGAGCTTTTGCCATCAACTCACCTGGTCTGCAGGCAGTTTTGGTGGAAGGGATTCTCATTTCCTCTCTTAGCGAGGCGCGCTGCGGGGATCGGGAGATTGCAGCACGATGTTCTTATCAGAAAGCGTGGGAAATTTTCCGAGAGTTTCGATCGGCAGGGGTGCAAGAAATTCTCTTGCATCGTCAATTCGCAAAACTAGCCGGGCCAGATGTGCTCCAAGACAACTGGCATCTGGCGTGGGAGCAATCGCGGCTTGTCCGCGGATTTCGCATTCAGCCAATTGCTGGATAACGCGCGAAACTTTTTCGCTTAAATTGCGATTATCCGTGAATTGAATTGTGCAAATTCCGGGCGCGGTTGCTTCTACAAACGGACTGAGGGTAAAAGCATAGTGAATTAAGATCTTCTGCATCGATGTTTCGTGCGTCTGTGCACGAGCTTTGATTACCACGTGCAAACATCGCGCCAGCGCCTGACTAGGCGTCATTCCTTTTCGGATGTCGGCCTTTTCCGCGACTTCGTTCAATTGAATGATGACCGGTTTTCTTTCGTGTTCTTCGATCAATACCGCCGGTTTTGCGCAAAGTTCTGGGTGATGCCGGGTGGCGGCCTGCAAATAGAAATTCGGCAAATAAATCGTGGCGAACACTGGTTTAGCTAACCTCTGATCTCTGACTTCAAATCTGTGACTGAAGATGTGATCGTTTCACAACAATTCGCATCCGTGAAAGCGCATCCTGGGTGTCAAAAGTTTCAAGGTTCCAGGAATTTTCGAGGACAAGTTTCAGTTGTGCACTGCTGACCATTTCATATCTGGTGAGGACCAGACATGCCGTAGGAGCTAATTCGACCAGCCGTTGCAAGCGATACCAGTTCGTTTGGGGAATTTTGCGCAAATCTTCCGGCGAGTTCAGCACCAGATCGATGATCACCAGCGGGAAATTGGCATCCCGCAAGAGCAGATCAGCCGCTTTGATCGCTTCAGATGCTTTGCTACAACGGACCCAAAGCAGGTGTCGCATTGAAGCATTATTTAACCCGCAGGGATCAAACGAATCGCGCCCATCAATGAGCGCCACGAAATAATTATCGCGATATACAACATCGATAAGGGCATAAATGAGCGATGCGCTTCCCGCGCTTTTTCGTGGGCTGATCAATTCGATGATCGCGCCTCGCGGCAACCCTCCGCCAATGCATTTATCAAGAAAAGGTAAACCAGTGAATAAACTGGTTGCCGGTGTGGCAGGGGCATGAGGGAAACGCTCCGCCAGCAGTTTCCGCAGATTGATAACCTTGCCGCTTGAAGCCATTGCAAGAAAACATGGCAGCCCTGTTGATATGTTCAAGGGAACATTTCGCCTAAGCAACTTCTAGCTCGTCGCCGCTGCCAGAATGCCTTCTGACCTGGCTTAATGTTTCCTTCGGCGCTCTTGTTTGCGGATCAGCGATACCATCACGCCTTGAATCTTTAGCTCGCGGGCCGGAACAAGATCCGGATAGCGCGGGTTTTCCGCTTTGAGGTATGGGCGGCCGTGCTCGACAACGTAACGTTTCAATGAGGTTTCGCCGTCGATCAATGCCGCAACGATATCGCCGTTGTGCACCTCTTTGGTGTCTTCCAAAATGACAATGTCACCGTCGACAATGTGCGCGCCGATCATTGAGTCGCCCCGGACCCGCAAAGCGAATGTGCCGCGATTTTTTAGAACATTCGCCGAGCGCATATCGAGCGACACGTGACCTTCAACGGTCTGCTCCGTCAACGCCGACATGCCGGCCGGGATTTGACCGTAGATCGGAATATCAGTGATCCTGACCTTCATCGCTGGAGTAATCAACGCCCGGGCCTTCCGCGCATGCCGATCGAGAAACCCTTTTCGCTCGAGTGCGGCGATGTACTGCATCACTGATGTCTGGCTGGCGAACCCGAAATGATTTTGGATTTCGCGCGTGCTCGGCGTCATGCCTTTCTCGCGTTGCTCGCGCTGAATAAAATCAAGGACACTTCTCTGGCGCTCGGTCAGCATGTGGCCACAATCGTTTAACCGGTGCGCTAAAGCAAGTTCAGATGAACAGGTTGGCTTGTGGAAACGAGTCGTTCGCGCTTGAGGTCATTCCGAGCGGACGCGAGGAATCTCACGCAGGCTGCTAAGTCACGCCTTGTAACTAGCGTGCTCGAAGCTTCGACTGTGGGGTCCCTCGCGTCGCTCGGGATGACAGACAGAACTACAGCCGCACCAGATCGACCAGGAACTGGCACCAAAGATAAATCATCCCTCGCCAGGAATATTTGACATCCCCTGTCGCGGTCTGTTTGAGGACTCCCTTGTGAATGTTGTGCGCGATTTGGTCACGTAGATCCTTCTCCATTTCAGTTTCAATTCGCTCCTCATCGAGCGCGTCGATTTCAGCCGGATCAACTCGGTTTCGGCGGAGAAACTCGCGGTGACTTTGATAAAGCTGCCAAAACGATCGATCTGGCCGCTGTCGATTGGTGCGGAAGACAGGCGTGAGTTTTAACCCATAGGAAAGCGGATAATTCCACGTCGTCCAAACCGTCCCATCTTTGGTGCGCGACGAAATTCGTAGATAATAGAAGGAAAAATCATGCTGTTCGTTCAGGCAGATCGCGGCCTGTGCTCGATCCTCTTCTCTGTAGAACAAGCGGAAAAACTGCCGGTAATCTTCCCAGTCCCACCCGGCGTCGCCTACGTGGACGAACCCTTCGTCCTCGATTTCGCGCGTGATTTCACTGAGAGCGGGGAAAGTATCCGAAGACGGCGGACTCTTCGGTCGAAGCTGTTTTTCTTTTGGAAGCCGGAGGGCGCGAATTCGCGTGAGAATTTCCAGCCACGGCAAGAACAGCCAGCCTACTGCGGCGGCCAAACCCCACACCCAACTGCCGCTGACAAAATAAACCGCGAGAAAAGTGGCCGCGAGAATGCCGAGCGCGCCAGCTTTTTGTGCATACGAATTTTGAAAACTGCGCAGGCCGACGCTGAGTACGCCTACGCCGAGTGTAAGAAAGAGCCCAAAAAGCATTACGGATTGATCTGGTGCTCGTTGAGAAATTTTTCGAGCTGGTCGGTATCGAAATTGGCAAGGACTTTGTCGCCCGCTACAAACGTGGGAACATAAGTTTGCGCCGAAAGTTTTTTCATGTCCTCGTATGCTTCGCGATCTTTGCCGACGTCAATCTCCTGGAAGCGATACCCTTTCTCGCTGAGATAGTCTTTCGCATCAATACACCACGAGCACCACTCGCGACTGTAGAGCTTTAATTCCATCGGCAGGGCGGAACTAAACGAGTGGGGACTCGCAGTCAACTGAGATGCATTCATAGCTCTCCTGCGTCACATGCACTCTACCTCTCAATACGATTTCGCCCAAATGACGCGCCGTGCGCTCGCTTCGCCAGTAAAAATACATTGCCCCGGCTCGGAGGGATCGGCGAGCGGAATAAGCCGAATAGTCACCTTAAGGTCATTTTTAATTTGCTCTTCGATTTCGCGTGACCCGTTCCAGTCCGCGAGAGCAAAGCCGGCGTGGATTTCGGGCTTCGTAGGATTTTCCGACGTAAAGAATTCGTAGAATTCTTTCTTCGAATTGATGACCCGCGTGTTCGCGTCGCGAAACTTTTTCGCTCGCGCATATAAAGAATCCTGAATCGAGGTGAGAATTTCCGGCGCGCGCGCAACGAATTCGTCCATCGGCATCGACTCTTTCGCCTTAACTGGTTGATCACGCCGGCTGAGTTCGACCGAGTTTTTTTCCAGATCGCGCGGCCCGATCTCGACGCGCAATGGCACCCCTTTCTTGATCCATTCCCAATTCTTGACGCCGCCGCCGAGATCGCGCCGATCAACGAACACTTCGATGCGAGTATCGGCATAACGAGTCTCGCGCAAGCGCGCTGCAAGCTTATCGCAAGCCTCGAGCACCGCCGCGCGCGCTTGCTCCTTGGGTGCGATTGGCAGGATGACGATCTGCGTCGGCGCGATGCGCGGCGGCAGAACAGCGCCGTTGTCGTCACTGTGCATCATCACAACCGTGCCGACGAGCCGTGCACTCACGCCCCAGCTAGTCGTCCATCCGAATTCCTGTTTGCCCTCGCGATTTTGAAATTGGATACCGCTAGCGCGCGCAAAGTTTTGGCCGAGGAAGTGGGAGGTTCCCGCCTGGATCGCTTTCCGGTCCTGCACCATTGCCTCGATGGTCAACGTCTGCACCGCGCCAGGGAAACGTTCGCTCTCGGATTTTTCGCCGCTAAAAACAGGGACCGCCAGATGATCGCGGGCAAAGCGTTCGTAAATGTCGAGTATCAATCTGGCTTCCGCGCGAGCTTCCGTCTCAGTTTCGTGGACCGTGTGGCCTTCCTGCCAGAGAAACTCCGTTGTCCGCAGAAACAGGCGCGGCCGCATTTCCCAGCGGACCACGTTTGCCCATTGATTAATTAGAATTGGCAGATCGCGGTACGATTGCACCCATCTCGCGTAACTCGCGCCGATGATCGTTTCTGAAGTGGGCCTGATCACAAGCGGCTCAGTTAACGGGCTGCCCGGTTTCAGTTTTCCATCAGCATCCGCCTCCAAGCGCGTGTGCGTGACTACGGCGCATTCCTTGGCGAAGCCTTCCACGTGTTCCGCTTCCTTCGCGAAATAACTCAGTGGAATAAAAAGCGGGAAGTAAGCGTTCCGATGGCCGGTGGCGCGGAACATCGCATCAAGTTGGCGTTGCATGTTTTCCCAAATCCCGTAACCCCATGGACGAATCACCATGCAACCGCGCACGTCCGAGGGCTCGGCCAATTCCGCCGCGCGAATGACTTGCTGATACCATTCCGGAAAGTCTTCATCCCGGCGCGGTTTGATTGCGGTTTTCGCAGCTGTCGTATTCATCGTGACCGGCGTTTCACAGAAACGCCCTACAATTGTAGGGCGGCCGTGTCAGCCGCCAACTGGGATTTTGTAAATGATTGGCAGATAGAATCGCTTCCAGACGGTTGACATCCATTTGCGTCGCCAGTAGTTTTCGTGCCCTTTTTCTAAGATGAAAACGTTTTCTGCCAAAGCCAGTGAAGTCCAGCACAGATGGTGGGTGATCGATGCCTCCGACCAGGTGCTGGGAAAAGTCGCGGTAAAGGCAGCGAATCTGTTGCGCGGCAAAGAGAAGACTGTTTTCACGCCACACGTGGACACGGGAGATTTTGTGATCGTCATCAACGCGGAAAAAGTGCGACTTACCGGGAAAAAAGAAGAACAAAAGAGTTTCATGAGTTTTTCAGGTTACGTGGGTGGGCACAAATCTGAGAATGTCCGGGCGCGCCGCGCTCGACATCCCGAACTGCTAGTCGAACGGGCCGTGCGCGGAATGATTCCGCATAACAGACTCGGCCGGCGTATTTATCGGAAATTGAAAGTCTATCGCGGCGATTCTCATCCGCATACCGCGCAGCAGCCCACTGCCGTCAAACTCGCCCGCAACAATTCGTAATCCTATGCCACAAACTGAGGAATTCGTCGCTACAGGCCGCCGGAAGACATCCGTCGCGCGCATTCGCATGACGGCGGGCAGCGGGAAAATTGATATCAATGGTCGCAGCTTTGAAGATTATTTTCCGACTGTGCCGTTACAAAACGTGGTGCTCCAACCGCTTCAAACCGCCAAGGCCGTGAATGCTTATGATTTGTGGATCAACGCCAGCGGCGGTGGCGCGGTCGGACAGGCGGGTGCGGCGCAGCTGGCTATTGCTCGCGCGCTTCTTCAAGTCGATGCCAATTTGCGAGGCCCGCTCAAGGCCGAGGGTCTGCTCCGCCGCGATCCGCGCATGAAAGAGCGAAAAAAATCCGGACAACCCGGCGCGCGGAAACGTTTTCAATTCTCGAAACGTTAATCTGCGACCTGTGGGAATTATGTCCCACAAGGCCAGAATAACGACCGCTATGGTTTCTTTGGCGGTGGCGGAGCTTGCGGGGCTGGCGCCGCCGGTGGCGCCGCTGGCGCCGGAGGACGCTCCAATAGCGGCGGGACTGTTGCGGTTTGTGCCGGGCCCGGTGCCGGTGAGCTACTCGGTTTGAGCAAACGCAATTGCTGCATTGCCTCGCCAGCCCAAAAGCTCGTTCGGTATTGCGTCAGGACAGTTTCGCAGATGCGGCGGGCGTCGTCGTTTCGATTTTTCGCCTTGAGAATGTACACCTGCGAAAGCAAAGCCACGGGCGCAGTGAAGCTGTTCGGGTAGGCCGATGCGATCTGCTGATACATCGCCAACGCCTCATCCGTTTTTCCCAATGACTCCAGATTTGCCGCCATTGCCATTCGGGCTGTGCTCACAAACTCGTGCTGTGGGTACTTGGCGATAAAGGTCTGAAGCGTTGCGTTTGCGTCGGCGAATTTTTTCTCGCGCCGCTGAGCTTCGGCGAGCAAAAGATAAGCATCGGCGGCTGCGGGTGTGTTCGGGAAACGCTCTATCAGCTGTTGGTACTCTTGTGCGGTCTTGGCGCTGGCTAACAAGGCCGAGGCACGCGGCACCAAAAACGGACATGCGCGCGACAAAGTTTTCTGCGGCGATACAATCTTACCTATGAATGTACTCTGGAACTCTCTTGAAACTGTCCTCGGCTTGGGCGTGGAACCGAAAGATTTAACGTTTGTTCAAATCTCTCTGCGCGGAATCATTGTCTTCGTTGCAACATTGATCACGATCCGGCTCGGGCATAAGCGCTCGCTCACGCGTAAGACTCCGTTCGATGCAATTCTGCTGGTCATTCTCGCCGCAGTGCTTTCACGCGCCATCAACGGCTCGGCGCCTTTCTTCGCCACAATCGGCGGAGGCGTTATTCTGATGTTACTCCACCGGCTCTTCGCCTATCTGGCATACTATTCCCATGGGTTTGGAATTTTGGTCAAAGGCCGACCCGAGACCATCGTGCGCGACGGAGAATGCGATTTTCCGATGATGCGGCGTAACCACGTCTCGATCCATGATCTCGAGGAGGACATGCGTCTCAACGGCAATATCGATGATTTGTCAAAAGTTCGACTCGCACGCGTGGAACGCAGCGGCGACATCAGCTTTATCAAAAAATAATTTGACCCACGTGGCTCATACCCCTATGAAACCCGTGGAACTCATGAGACGAACCAAAAAGCGCTGGATCAAGCCGATGCTGAAAACCGTGCCGATCTTTTTCGAGTGCACCTGTTACGCCGGCGCGATCTGATCGAACGGGACCAAGTACTGCGAAACTCCGGTTGATCCGCATCCATATTCTCGGCACCGCAGCCGGTGGTGGCTTGCCGCAATGGAACTGTGCCTGTGCGAACTGCATTGCCGCGCGCACGGGGAAAATTGCCTCGCAGACGCAATCCAGCATCGCGATCAGCGGCGACTCGGAAGGTGCTCAACGTTGGTTCTTGATCAATGCGTCGCCTGATTTGACGCGCCAAATCGAAAGCATGCCGCAATTGCAGCCAGGCCGCGACTCACCGCGCACCACTCCGATCGCAGGCGTTCTCTTGACAAATGCCGACATCGATCATGCTCTGGGTCTGTTGCTCTTGCGGCAGCAGGAAACGCCACTGGTGGTTTACGCAGCCGATGAAACGCGAACAGCGGTTGCGTGGATCGATAGTGTCCTGGCGCGGTTCGGCGGAATTGAATGGCGAAAGATCAGCGGTGCTTTTCAATCATTGAGTGGCAGCATCAGTTTTCAAGCGATCAAATTGCCCAGGAGCGTTGCGTTTCAATTTCGGGACGACATGTCCGGAGCAATTGTGCTGTTCGCCCCAAGTGTCGGCAAACTGACCGAGAAATTGCGCGATGCCGTCGGTGCATCCGATGTCGTCATATTTGACGGCACATTCTGGAGTGATGGCGAACTCGCCATGGTGCGGCCGGGGGCACGCAGCGCGCGCGAAATGAATCATTTGCCCATCAACGACGGCAGTCTTGATTTCTTGCGCCAATCGCCGGCGCGCCGGAAGATTTACACACACATAAACAACACGAACCCGATTCTGATGCCTGGCAGTCGAGAACGTGCACAAGTCGAGCAGGCTGGAATGGAGATCGCGCGCGACGGATTAGAAATCGTTTTATGACCACTGGCCTTTGGGATCGCGAAACTTTCCTTGAAAACTTACGCGCGATCGGCGCGCGCGCATACCACGATAAACATCCGTTTCATGTCGCCATGAACGAAGGTCGCCTTTCTCCGGAAGCGTTGCGTGGTTGGGTAGCCAATCGCTTTTATTACCAGCGAAACATTCCGGTCAAAGACGCCGCAATTCTCTCCAACTGCCCCGTGCGCGAGGTGCGTCGAGTCTGGATTCATCGCATTCTCGACCACGATGGCAATGCTGAAAACGAGGGCGGCATCGAAGCATGGCTGCGCCTGGGTGAAGCGTGCGGGCTGTCGCGCAACGAGCTAATGGAAGATCGGCATCTGCAACCCGGAGTGCGCTTCGCCGTGGACGCGTATGTGAATTTCGCCCGCACTCAGCCGTGGTCCATCGCCATCGCATCATCGCTTACCGAGCTTTTTGCGCCTGATCTGATGAAGACGCGGCTTGCGGCGTTCGAAAAGTTTTATCCCTGGATCGACGTAGGCGGCCTGGATTATTTCCGGCGTCGCACCACTCAGGCACAGCGTGATTCTGACCAAGCGCTTGCGATTACAACGGAGTACTGCGACACACCCGAGCTCCAGCGCGAGGCCGTGCGTGCGCTCGAGTTCAAATGCGATGTGCTCTGGTCCATGCTCAATGCCATTCACCATGCCTATGGCCGAAATAGCTGATGCTGATCGTCCGCGCCTTGCGAAAGGCGTCCGCCTGCAGAGTGACTCCGTGACCGGCAAAAGCGTGTTGGTTTTCCCAGAAGGCATCGTGGAACTGAATGCAACCGCGCACGAAATTCTTATGCGCTGCGATGGACGAACCCTGAGAGATATCCTGCAGGCTTTAGCTGACGAATATGACTCTGATACTGCTACGCTTGCCGTCGATGTGCGCGAAACCCTTGCCGATCTGCAACAACGCAAGCTGATTGAACTCACATGACCGCACGAACTGTAGCCGGGATCGCTGATCCCGGCCTAACGAACCGTCCCACGAACCGGCATCGCCGATGCCGGCTACAGTCGACATGAGCGTACCGCGTCCATACGCATTGCTCGCCGAACTGACTTATCGGTGCCCATTGCATTGCCCGTACTGCTCCAACCCGACGCAGGCGCGAAACAATCATGAGTTGGCCACGGACGAATGGAAACGGGTAATTCGTGAAGCCGCAGCGCTCGGCGTGTTGCAAATTGGTTTTTCCGGAGGCGAACCACTTGTCCGCCGCGATCTGCCTGATCTGGTCCGTGCGGCGCGCGAGGCAAATCTTTATACCAACCTCATCACCAGCGGCATCGGCTTGGACGATGATCGTATCCGGCTATTGCGCGATGGAGGTCTTGATTCCATTCAGCTAAGTTTTCAATCGGATGAGACCGATCTCGCCGACGAAATTGCCGGCGTACGCGCGCATCAGCGCAAGCTGGATACCGCTGCGAAAATTCGCGCCGCGGAGATCCCGCTGAGTCTTAATTTTGTCATTCACACGCGTAACATCGATCGCCTGCCACAACTGATTGAGCTCGCGGAAAACCTCGGAGCCGAGCGAGTCGAACTCGCAAACGTGCAGTTTTATGGGTGGGCTTTTTCAAATCGCATGGCGTTGCTTCCTACCCGCGAACAAGTTGTTCGTGCGCGAGAAATCGCGACCGCAGCCAAAGCCCGGCTAGCGGGCAAGATCGACATCTTTTACGTGCTGCCGGACTATTATGAAACCCGGCCCAAACCGTGTCTCAACGGCTGGGGCCAACGTTATCTCACAGTCAACCCAATCGGCGACGTGCTCCCCTGTCCGACCGCCTCGTCAGCAATTCCCGATCTGCAGTTTGAAAATGTTCGGACGCGCGCGCTCGATTGGATTTGGCGTGACTCGGAGAGCTTCAATCGGTTTCGGGGAACGGAATGGATGCCGGAGCCGTGCCGGAGTTGTCCGCAAAAAGAAATCGATTTTGGCGGTTGCCGTTGTCAGGCCGCATTGCTGACTGGAAACGCCGCTAACACCGACCCGGTCTGCACGTTGTCGCCAAATCGCGCTGTCGTGGACACGGTCTTGCGCGACCTAAATTCATCAAGCGACTATCCTCCCGATTGGACCCATCGTATCAACCCAACGGCTGTACCCATTTCAGCATAGTCGACCTGCTGTAGCCGCGGGCGCTGACCGCAGCAGACTCGTTGTAATCGCGCATGAAACCGAGGTCTTCGACCTCGGCTACAATATCCGCGACTTGTCCAGTCATCGATCCCTGATCACTGATCACCACTCCGGGACCACATCAGGGGCGCGGCGGGGGAGTCGGATGTGGTCTCGGTGTGGTGCGGGGTCTGGGAGTCGGCGACGGCCTAGCCGTAGCCGTTGCAGTAGGTGTAGGTGTAGCTGTCGGAGTCGGATTGACAGTTGCAGTGGGTGTTGCTGTTGCCGTTGCTGTGGCAGTAGCTGTTGCCGTTGCTGTTGGCGTTGGCGTTGAGGCCGCAGTGGGAGTAGACGTTGGCGTCGAAGTAGGTGTAGATGTCGCGGTAGCTGTCGCAGTTGGCGTTGGTGTTGCGGTAGCTGTCGCAGTAGCAGTCGGCGTAGGCGTGGGCGTTCCTGCCGGCAGCTGAAAGGCATAGACCTTGTTATCAGCAGCGAAGTAAATTCGACCGCGAGCAACCATGCCCGTGTTCCACTGGCGTGTGCCGGTCATCAATTCGTTCGCCCCGCCGCCGGCGTAAATGACCGCACCCGTATCACCATTGTAACCGTGCAAGCGCTGGTCCCCCTGAACACCAGCCACCCAGACAATAACGTTGTTAGTCCCGTCAGTCGTTGTTACCCAGGGCGAGCCGCGACCGTTCTGACTTACGCTCCACGCGCTAACGATCGCGGGCGGATTTGTCGCCGTAACTTTGTAGGCGGAGATCGCGCCCGCATCGTTATGAAAACCAAAATATGCTCCCTGGCTTGTGTGGTACGTGACAGCCGATGTCCCTCTGTTAATTCCTCCCACGTTCGCTTGGGCCACAGGGGCAGTGATACCGCCGAGATTGTTGCGGTTGACCAAATAAGCATTGCCATCTTTACCCAAGGCAAGCACGAGCTGGGAAGGTGTAGCTCCAGGCACATCGATAACGGTCGCACTGACACCGCCCAGATCGGTGTCGCCATTATCGAGATTTAACCAGTTCGTAGGCGCCCAGTAATCGGTGGGCTGACCAGTCCAGATCGGCCCGGCTTGCAAGCGGATGATGGCTTCACCGCCGCTCCAAACGCCGCCCGTGTTAAACGTGTTGCCCGTGACGACGAACATGTTGGTACCATCACTGGCAACACCGCCATGTCCCCAAATTCCGCCGCCAATGGCGGTTGTCGCCCAAGCGCCCACACTGGCAGGATTGTTTATCGTCACACCGACCACCCAGCCATGAAAACTGCCACAATCGCCCAAGTGTCCGGACCACGCGACATAGACGATGCCATTGACGAGAGCCAGCCCGCCGCGCTCGTTCTGCACTAATGAAGTAAAGGTCATGCCGTTATAGGTGGCCGTGGCGTTCACATCCACCGGCCAGCCTGCATTCGTGGCGCCAGTGTCGACGTTCAACGAGTAAATGAAGTGCTTCTTAGTCGCGCCATCGATCATTGCATCGAAGAACAATGATCTGGAAGCAAGATCGACAACCGGCGTGCCCGTAATGCCGAGCGGGCTGATGTTGCCGCAAGGAAGACCTGAGGTAACGGGCGGGCCGACGTTGCGCTGCCAGATTACCAGGCCTGTCGTGGCGTTGAGCGCATACACGTTGTTCGACTCGGTCACGGCAATAATCATCGGGCCATTGGGGCCGCCCTCGATGTAAAGGGGTTGGGCGTAAACGTTGCCGGAAATCGTGCCGTCGAAGTTCAGGTCGCGCGTTAGATTTGCAGCGGCAGAAGGCGTGAAGCCTGCATCGATGTAAAGCCCATCGCGGGAAAGATTGTTGTGCTCCTGGGTAACGTTGACCTGCGCGTTTGTTTGCAGAACCGCACACCACAAGCTGGCCACGAGAACTGAGAAAGTACGAATCCAAGATTTCATATGCCCGCGATCGATCACCCCACGCCACCTTCTACCACAATGCGCCGCCTGTTTGTCAAGAATTACGGCAAACAATTTTTGTGATTGACCAGTAACGATCTTGTCAATTTTGTGAGAGCGTTTATCAGTCCGGCTCGGAACCGATCGCGCCCTCGCGAGCAGCGGTGTAACACTGATGGCGTTTCGGCGAGGGCGCCAAAACGTGGACGCGAGGGTGCTTGCGCTCTCCCCGCCCCTGCTCGAATCCGCCCTGATCAAAAAAATATCAGCCGGGTGCTTTTCCGGAGCTTTTCTCAGGTGTCTTGGTCTGAGCTGCCGAAGGAGCTTGTACGGGCTCTTTCGAGGCGGCGGATTTTTCACCAGCGGCGGCTGTTTTCGGAGGAGACTCCTTTTTCGCAGCTTCTTTGTACGAATCGCTGCGATAATCGGTGATGTAGAATCCAGAGCCCTTGAAAATTATACCTGCGCCCGTGCCGGGCAAACGCTTCACCTTCCCGTGTCCCCACTTTGGCAACCGGCAAAGCTCACCCCCGAGGCCGAAATCCTAAAAAGCTCAAAGCCTGTGCCGGCAAGAAAGCCGTGACTCAGTTACGGGGCACGTGTTTAGCGCCAAAGGCGCGGCGTTGGTCTGAGCCTATGGGGCAGCGCCCCAAGATTCATCGGTCATGTTAGTTATATAGGTCCAAGCCCGCGAAATTTTCGAAGCAGAAAAAGTGCGGCTAACATCGTGTTCGCAGAACGCGATCCATCCCGCAAAGCGCAAGATCAAAAAAGTGGCTCAGGCTTGAATTCAGACCACTTTATTTCTTACCCGCCGTCAGAACGTCACCGTTGCTTGATTAGAACAGGTTTGGCTGCCCGCGTTGCACACTTGATAGGTGTAGGTGGCATGGCCACGGCCACCGACGGGGTCGGTATAGAAACCGTCATTCGCGATGGTGACGATCAGCACGCCATTACGACAAATGTCAACGTTGGTCGACGTGGCCCCGCGCCACGAGAGGTCCACTGTTTGCCGCCCATGCACTTTGTAGCCGCGCGCAGTGAGGGTGATCTGCCCGAGTGTGGGTGTGGGTGTAGGTGTAGCCGTTGCTGTAGGTGTCGCCGTCGCAGTGGCTGTAGGCGTTGCCGCAGGTATCGCCGTTGCAGTAGCTGTCGGAGTCGAGGTTGCAGTCGCAGTTGGAGTAGCAATCGGCGTAGATGTTGCGGTAGGTGTCGCAGTAGCGGTAGGCGCAGGCGTGGGCGTTCCAGCCGGGAGCTTAAAGGCATAGACTTTGTTGTCGGCCGCGTAGTAAATGCGACCGCGAGCGACAATGCCGGTGTTCCAGCGCCGTGTGCCGCTCATCAATTCGTTAGCGCCACCACCGGCATAAACGAGGGCGCCGGTATCGCCATTGTAACCATGCAAACGCTGGTCGCCTCCAGCACCTGCTACCCACACAATCACATCACTAGCGCCGTCTGTTGAGGTGACCCAGGCTGAGCCCAGGCCGGTCTGGCTTACGGTCCAAGCAGAGCTTATGATAGGCGGACTTGTTGGGTTAACTTTGTAAGCTGAAACCGCGTTGCCTTCAGTATGAAAAACAAAATATGTTCCCTGGCTGGTTCGGTAGGTGGCAGCCGATTGACCCCTCACAGCAGTTGGAAGGTTCGCCGAGGCCACCGGCGCAGCGATGCCGCCCAGATTGTTGCGGTTGAGTAAATATCCCTTGCCGTCTTTACCCAGCGCGAGCACTAGTTTGGAAGGCGTACCTCCCGGCACATCGATCACCGTGGCGCTGCAACCGCCCAGATCTGTGTCGCCTTGATCCAGCGTGAACCAATTCGTAGGCGCCCAATAGTCGGTGGACTGACCGGTCCAGATCGGCCCGGCTTGCAGGCGAATAATTGCTTCGCCGCCCATCCAGTTGCCGTTTGTGCCGAATGTGTTGCCGGTGACCACGAACATGTTGGTCCCATCACTGGCAACGCCGCCATGTCCCCAAATTCCGCCGCCGATGGCCGTTGTCGCCCAGGCGCCCACGTTCGAAGGATTGTTGATCGGCACCCCGACAACCCAGCCGTGATAAGTGCCGCAATCGCCCAAGTGTCCGGACCAGGCGACATAGACAATACCGTTGACGAGTGCCAGCCCGCCGCGCTCGTTCTGCACTAACGAAGTAAAGCTGATGCCGTTGTAAGTGGCGGTGGCGTTCACATCCACTGGCCAGCCCGGATTGGTCGCGCAAGTGTCCACGTTCAATGAATAAATAAAATGTTTCTTGGTCGCGCCATCGATCATCGCATCAAAGAAAAGTGAGCGGGAGGCGAGATCGACAACCGGTGTACCGGTGATGCCGAGCGGGTTGATGTTGCCGCATGGAAGACCTGATGTGATGGGCGGGCCGACGTTGCGCTGCCAGATCACCGTGCCAGTAACAGCGTCGAGCGCATAAATGTTGTTCGATTCGGTCACGGCAATGATCATCGGCCCGTTCGGACCACCCTCGATGTAAAGCGGTTGGGCGTAAACGTTGCCGGAAATCGTGCCATCAAAGTTCAGGTCGCGCATCAGATTTGCAGCGGCAGAAGGCGTGAAGCCCGCATCGATGTAAACGCCGTCGCGGGAGAGATTGTTGTGCTCCTGGTCACGTTGACCTGCGCGTTTGCTGGAAGGACCGCACACCACAAGCTGGCAACGAGAAGTAAAAAAATGCGAATCGAAGAATTCATACGCCGGCCGCTGAAAAGCCCGCGCTACCTTCTACCATGATGCGCCTCCGCGTTGTCAAGGATTACAGCAAAATTACCCGCTGGATTCTTTTGCTGATCCTTTTTCCGGTGTCTTGGTCTGCGGAGGAGAAGCAGCTTTTGCCGGTTCCTTTGGGGCCCCGGATTTTTCGCTGGCTTCGGCAGCTTTCGGGGCAGATTCCTTTTTGGCCGCTTCTTTGTACGAATCGCTTCTGTAATCGGTAGTGTAGAATCCCGATCCCTTGAAAATCAGACCGGCGCCGGTGCCCAGCAGGCGCTTCACCTTGCCGTGTCCCCACTTTGGCAACCGGCAAAGCTCCTTCGGGCATTCGCGAAACGGCTCGTCGCGCATTGACTGGAACGCTTCGAAGTTCTGGCCACACTTCTGACAGGAATACTCGTAGGTTGGCATGAGCAGCTCGCCTCTCGGGGCAATGCTCGGAAGTCTGCATTAAACAACTTACAATTCAACCCTAAGCGAATGGCGAATTGACGAGGGCCGCCTCAAACGCATGCTTGTGAGGTTCAGCGATGCGAGTCTAAAACACGAATGTTCAAAGGAAACAGGACACATGGCAGAAGAAAAAATACTTACGAAACACCCGCTCGGTAAAAGCGGAAAAAATATCGACAAGCAGAAATACGAAACGCTCAAGAAGGCCATCCTATCCACTTTGCGAGTCAAAGAACTTACTCACGACGAATTATTCAGCGGACTCAATAAGACATTGAAGGGTAAGTTTTCCGGAAGCATCAGTTGGTACGCGGAAACGGTTAAGCTCGATTTGGAAGCGAGAAAAGCGATAGAAAGAACTTCGGCAAGACCTCCAAAATACCGACTGAAATCGAAATGAGCACGATGACAACGACCCTTTCCCATCAATGTGGCCGACACCGTCGGTGCCATTCGCGCCGATCTAGGAATGAATCCCACAGCGCTTAACGACTTTGAACCGACCGTCAAAGGTGTTTGGAACTTAAATTCCGGAAACCCTCTAAGGTCGTGCTGCCCCGCGCGCAAACGCAGCAAATCGCTACCACCTTACTTCTCTATTATTCTTCCGAGATTGAGAACGTTTGGCTGATGCTATATGCGGCCAAGACGCTCGTGGTCAAACCCAAAACTCTTTCGATCAGTACTAACCAGCGATACTCGTTTGCGACGACCCAGCCCCAATCCTTGACACCCGCAACATTTACCACCGGGACAAAAGAATCCAAACTATATAGGAGAGAGAAAAGGAATAATGGCTTCTTCGCCAATGCATCCGACCGTACTGCCTGAAAGGGGTCCGCGAACCAATAGACAAACCCAAACAAGAAGATCATGAAAACGCCTAACATAATGGGACGAAAGGGCCTCGTTCCATATCGACTCGGTATTTCCAGTAGGATGCTAGCCCACCACCTCGGACCATACTTTCTCGTAAGATAGTTCCTTCTTAGGCGCATCACTTCATAGTTCGCCTCCAACTCGTCGCGCCGCTGGCCGAGCGTCGCAAAGTTCCGCTTCCAAAATTCCAGAGCTGATTCGAGTTGACGCAATCGCGAGACGCGTTCGGCCCCATCAGGAGCCAGCGCCCATGAATAGAACTCTGAGATCCACGCGCAGCCAAACTGCGACCACCGTATCTGAATCGGATCACTGCTCCTGAGTCGAGTTACATTCATCTCTCCAATCTGTGCGCCCGAGAAGTCTACGGATTTCTCGAATACAGTATCAGCGAGGTTGAGCAGTTCCTTTACCTTCATGTTCACGAAAACGCAGTGGTCTCTGAACCGGCTTTTGTTCAAAGAAAAAGATGTTGTCTCAATCGAATGAAAGTTCGCCGTCGATTTGAATTCGCATGTGCTAAAATCGAGCTCGCCAGGACGGGAAAGATAAAGATCCACGTCCTTCTCGAATGTTACGTCGCAAAAGCTGAGATCACCTTTTTCGCCTCCAATGTTTACTCGTCCCAAAAATTGCACGCCCTCAAATCGAAGGTCATGAACGGGCGTTTCATAACTGATATCTAGATCACTTGTAATCCGGATGTTCTTAACAGTCACAGAAGGATCGGCCTCGATGATATCGGCAATTTGAGTCCCCAAGTAGTCTCTATTGTCGTCAATGATCTTCATTGTTGCATTGCGGTCACGTGTTGATCGCTTATCAGCGCGAACGGCTGTCTCCAAGCAATTTCTCAATTCACGTTGTCGGCCGAGCTGTAATATCAATGATAAAGGACGCCAGCGCTTTGTTTCGAAAATGCATTCACAACGATGCCGTTAAAGGGCGATCTCCGGTTTCTTCAAATGTATCGATATCACGCGCGACTCACTTCGAAGTGCGAGTGGCGCAAAGGGCAATCTGGTATTTCCTTTTCCGTTCAATCGAGTGCCTTGGAAAAATACAGGCACATCGACTTTCCTGCTCAAAAAACCAAATTAGGACATTATTCCCAGATGCATCCCCGCATGAATTAGAATCAATATGACCACTATGACAACAACCGAACGAACCAGCTACAGCGTCACTAAAATCGCACAACTCTTTCCCAGCATCAGGAAGATCAAGAACAAGTCGCTGCGCGAAAAGGTCGCTGCGGTCTGGAGCGAGGCCATCACCACGGGGTGCGGTGGCAAGGGCTGGACCTTCGCCGAACTCCGAGCGGTCAAGTTCACCCTGCTCGCCGGCGACATTAAGATGACTTTCGTCGAGCATCTCAATTCCTGCGCTCGGCAATGCACCGCCATCGCCGAAGTGCTCAAGAAATCTTTCCGCTGCAGCATTCCCATTCAGCGCGACTACCTAATCGCAGGTGCGCTTCTCGCGGATGTGGGCAAACCGCTGGAGTTTGATAAGGACGCGTCAGGCAATGTGATCCAAGGCAAGTTTGGGCAGCAGGTGCGGCATCCCTTCAGCGGTGTCGCGCTGGCCTACAAGCACGGCATTCCCGGCGAAGTCATGCACATCATCGCAACCCACAGTCACGAGGGCGACAAGATGGAGCGCTCGATCGAATCAATCATTTTTCATCACGCCGATTTCGTGGATTTCGACATTGCGAAGCTTCTCGGCAAGCGCGCCGCCAGGAAGTGACTTCGAAGAAGTCTATTGTTGAGCGTTGATTGTTGATAGCCAGAGACGCTTGGTCGCTATGAACGAGATCGACATCATCCGCGACATCTCGCAGAGGTTCGAGCACGCCCACATCCCTTATATGCTCACCGGTTCCATGGCGATGAACTATTACGCGCAACCGCGCATGACCCGCGACATCGACGTGGTAATCGCGATTGCGTTGGATGACGTCGATCGCGTAGCGGCGTTATTTCGGCCGGATTACTATGTGAGCGAGGAAAGTATTCGTGAATCGCTCGCTCGTGAATCAAGTTTCAATCTGATTCATCAAGAGAGCGTGATCAAAGTGGACTGCATCATTCGCAAAAGCAGCGAATACCGGCGAATCGAGTTTGAGCGGCGCCAGAAGATTTCGATCCTCGATTTTACAACGTTCATCGTGAGCAAGGAAGATCTCATCATCTCAAAGTTGTTTTGGGCGAAGAATTCGCGTTCCGAGGTACAGTTAGGGGATGTACGAAATCTGCTCGCGACCGGATATGACGCCGTTTATTTGCAGCACTGGACGCGCGAGTTGCGCCTGGATAATTTATTAAACGAATGTCTGAAGTGACCGATACACCGCCAGAAATTGAGCGAATGGTTCGCGAGAAAATCATGGCGCGCTCAGGCGAGGAACGCTTCATCATGGGCGCGCAAATGTTCGACAGCGCACGTGAGATCGTAAAGGCGTCCCTGCCGAGAGATTTGTCAGAAACGGAACGGCGACGGCTATTGTTCAAACGCATCTACGGCGAAGAAATGATTCTTCACGCGAATTGACGCGAATTTCTTTAAATGTTCCTTTTTAGCGTGATTCGTGTGATTCGCGGGTAAATCTTGGTATGGGGTTAACGCTGGTTGAAAAGATTGCAGCGCGCCACGCGGATGGGCTCGCGCCTGAAACGGTGGTTCGCAGTGGCGATTTTATCTCTATTCGGCCGCGTCATGTGATGACGCATGACAACACGGGCGCTGTAATCCCGAAGTTCAAGCAGATCGGGGCAACGTCGATCGCAGATCCGGCGCAACCAGTGTTCGCCATTGATCACGACATCCAAAACACTACGGCAAAAAACCTGGAGAAATATGCGAAGATCGAGGCGTTCGCTCACGAACACGGCATCGACTTTTATCCGGCAGGCACCGGCATTTCGCATCAAGTGATGGTGGAACAGGGCTATGTTGTTCCAGGTGCGATGGTGGTGGCGAGCGATTCGCACTCGAACCTGTACGGCGCGGCGGCAGCACTGGGCACGCCGGTAGTGCGAACCGATGCTGCGAGTATTTGGGCAACAGGAGCCACGTGGTGGCAGGTTCCGCCAGTCGCGAAGGTGGTTCTCAAAGGAAAACTTTTATCCGGTGTTGTCGGCAAGGATGTCATCATCGCGTTATGTGGCCTCTTCAACAAAGACGAGGTGCTTAATCACGCTGTCGAATTCGTGGGCGACGGCGTAGCGAATCTTGCGATGTCCGCGCGCATGACCATTGCCAACATGACCACCGAATGGGGCGCGCTGGCCGGCGTGTTTCCGTTCGATGAAGTGACAGTGAACTATCTGCGGTCGCGCGTCCCCGAGTTCACAAATCCGAAACGCCCTGGAACGCGCGGCCCGAAAAGTCGCTCTGGTTACACCGACGCCGATATCGACGAGTGGTGGAAGAATCGCAGTGAGTTAAGCGCTGAGGCCGACGCTGAGTACGCCATCGAACTCGAACTTGATCTCGCGACTGTCGTTCCGCACGTGTCCGGGCCTAACGAAGTGAAGACAATGGTTTCGCTGCCGGAAATGGAACGCAAACGCGTGCCCATTCAGAAGGCGTATTTACTCTCGTGCGTGAATGCGCGATTCGAGGATTTGCATGACGCCGCTGAAGTTGTGCGCGCCCAGGGCGGACACGTCGCCGACGGTGTTGAATTTTATCTCGCCCCGGCGAGCGCTGAAGTGCAGGCGAGATCGGAATCAAATGGCGATTGGCAGGCTCTCCTGGGCGCCGGCGCGATTCCGTTGCCGCCCGGTTGCGGCGCATGCATTGGACTCGGTCGCGGTCTGGTCCAAAAAGGCGAGACTGCTATCAGCGCCACGAATCGCAATTTCAAAGGACGCATGGGCGATCGCGATGCATTCGTCTATCTGGCTTCGCCCGCCGTCGTGGCCGCCAGCGCGTTGGCCGGATTCATCCGCGCGCCAAAAAGTTTTGCCGAGAAACCTGCGGGCACTGCAATTCGCCGCCCTCAAAAAAAATCGAGGCCGGCGGAATCGGTGCAGATTATGGAAGGCTTCCCGTCCAGCGTGCGCGGCCGCGTTCTCTTCATCGACAAAGACAATTTGAACACCGACGGGATTTACGCCGGCAAACACACCTATCGCGACGACATGACGCCGGAGGAGATGGCGGCCGTTACATTTGAAAATTACGATCCGAAATTCAACGAACTCTATCAGCCTGGCGACGTCGTTGTTGCCGGATTTAATTTTGGAACTGGCTCAAGTCGCGAACAAGCCGCCACCGCGCTGAAGTTCAAAGGCATTCCGTGCGTAATCGCTGGCAGTTTCTCGGAGACCTACAAACGGAATGCATTCAATAACGGCTTCGTCGTCTTCGAATGTCCCGAGTTAGTAACACACCTGCGAGCTATCCCGCAGATGCGGGACGCGCCCACCACGGTCGGGCCAGAGATCACGATCGATTACGCCGAATCGACGCTGACCATTGATGGAAAATCATTCCCCTTTCCTCCCCTGAGTCCGGCCGCTCAGGAATTAATCGTTGCCGGCGGCGCCGAAAATCTCGTGGCCAGTCGCCTGAGATCTTAGTAGCACGGGCATCCTGCCTGTGGGGCCACCGGGCGTCTCGCCTGGTTGGTCGGTTTCTTGGCAGGCAAGATGCCCGCCGGCCCCACAGCCAAGATGGCTGTGCTCCCGCTTGCGAGTGCTACTCTCGCCGATAGAATCCGCTTCTTATGGCTAAATACAGAATTGCATGGATGCCGGGAGACGGAGTTGGCAACGATGTGATGGAAGCGGCGCGGATCGTTCTCGATCGAATGAAATTTGATGCCGAGTATGTCCCTTGCGACATCGGCTGGAAATTTTGGTGCACGGAAGGCAACGCGCTTCCGGATCGCACCGTGAAGACCCTCAAGGACACTACGTGCGCTCTCTTCGGCGCAATCACCAGTAAGCCGCAGGCGGAAGCCAAGGAGGAACTGGCGCCGGAACTGAAAGGCAAAGGGTTGACCTACTTCTCTCCCATCGTTGGGCTGCGGCAGTTGTTCAACCTCCATACCAACATGCGGCCATGCAAAAGTTATCCGGGTAATCCGTTGAATTATCGCGGCACACAGATCGCGAATCCGAGCGGCGCGGATGTTCCGATCGATCAGGTCGTGTTTCGTGAAAATACCGAAGGCATGTACGGCGGCGTTGAATTTTTCCCGTTGCCGGAATCGGTCTACACCGCGCTGTGCGCCAATCCGAAGATGAAGAAGTGGAAAGACAAGGCAGGCCTTGAGAATATCGCGCTCTCGACTCGGATCATGAGCAAGCAAGGTTGCACGAACATTTGCAAACAAGCGTTCGAGTTCGCAAAAAAAACCGGACGCAAACGCGTGACCCTGATCGAAAAACCAAACGTGCTGCGCGAAACCGGCGGCCTGATGATGCGTTGCTTTCGCGACGTGGCCAAAAATTATCCGGAGATTCGCGCGGACGACGCGAACATCGACGCCATTTGCATGTGGATGTTCAAGAACCCGCAGGATTACTCTGTGCTCGTGGCGGAAAATATGTTCGGCGACATCGTGAGCGATTTGTGCGCCGGATTGGTCGGCGGACTCGGGTTCGCTCCCAGCGCCAATCTCGGCGACAAATACGCCGTGTTCGAACCGACGCATGGATCGGCGCCGAAATACGCCGGCCAATACAAGGTGAATCCGATCGCAATGCTTTTGACAACAAAGCTGATGCTGGACTGGCTCAAGGAAGCGGACATGGCCACGCGTTTGGAATCCGCCATCGCACGCGTGATCGCGGAAGGCAACGTGCGCACGTACGATATGGGCGGCAACGCTTCGACTCTTGACGTGGCCAAAGCCATCGCCGATTACGCCGGTTCATCCGACCGATCGTGAAATTGCCTATTGCCTAATGGCGATCGAGCAGATCTCGGCACTAAGTTGAGCGATTATGTGCTTAACCCCGAACATCGACACGGTCGTCACAAGGCGCGCGTTTTTGCATCATCGCTCGGAATCACGCGACAAAACCAGCAGCTTCTCGCGGCTGCGTTACGCAAGGCAGCGACTGATTCAACGGATGTGACATCGATTGGTGATCAAGGTTTCGGTGAGATCTTCGAAATCCGATTTCCGCTCGCAACAGACAGGGGTCAGGCCACTGTCTTAAGCGCATGGATTATTCGACGTGGCGAGGACTTTCCTCGACTCGTAACTTGTTTTATTCTGTAGCTATGACGAACGACATTCACATGCACGACTTGATTGCGCTGACGGAGGATGTCGCGGCAACGCATTTCATCACGCATCAGCCACTCCAGTTGCGACGTGGCCAGGTCGGAACCGTCGTCATGCTTCTCGACGGAAATCATTTTCAGGTGGAATTTTCGGATCGCGAAGGTCGTGCTTACGCGATGCTGCCGTTGAACAGCAAACAATTAATGATTCTGCGCGAACAGCCAGAAGCGACGGCAGCTTGATGAAACTGAGCTACGATCCGCGTCTGAATATCGGTTACCTGCGCTTTCACGAGAAAACCGCGGAGGTCGAAACCATCCAGGTGAGCGATTCACTCAACGTGGACATTGCGCCGGATGGTACGATCTATGGCATCGAGCTTTTGAACGCCAACCAACAGCTCCGTGGCGACAATGGCGGTCACTTTGTCATCGTCAACGAAGCAGCCGGCAAAACCGAAGATATCGCATTGGAGATTTAGACTTGAGTCCGCCATTGCGCGCGTCATCGCCGAAGGCAAGGTCCGCACCTACGAAAAACATGTCCGGTCGCCGCGGCGACACGGACTCGCCCCACCGCGGCGGGCAGGCTGTGGCGAGGGCCGCAAAGATTCCACGCTCGACGTGGCCAAGGCCGTCGCCGACTACGCCAGTTTATAACTGAATAGCCGCGCGGCGGCAAGATCGCATCGAGTACATCAGTCTCACTTTATGACGATGTCGATCTTACTGTTGTCGGATTTTGTTGTTCTGAATTGGTGGGAACTGGCGTCTTAAA
>WNFT01000408.1_pt1 | contig 55239 bp, 51 predicted proteins | sample 5400191 | NCBI WGS metagenome assembly WNFT01 (sample SAMN13153359, study PRJNA577476) | soil metagenome | isolation source: 80 cm saprolite under Madrone tree | place: USA:California | collected 2016-06-14 | reverse complement strand
ACGGAATTCTGAACGGTCACGTCGCTTTTGTAACCGGCGGTGGCACCGGCATCACTGGTGGCGTTGCGCGTGCGCTGGCTGAAGCGGGTGCAAATGTCGCACTCGTTAGCCGCAGCATGGACCACCTCGAAGCGGCGACAAAGACTATCATCGAGGCACACGATCAAAACGCCAACGTCGGTGAAGCCTTTGCTGTTGCCGCGGACGTTCGCAATACGGAAGAGGTGGAAAAGGCAATCGCGGCAACCATCGATCGCTTTGGCAAGATCGATATTGTGATCAACGGCGCCGCGGGAAACTTTCTTTGCAAGGCGGAAGAGTTATCACCAAATGGTTTTGGCACGGTAGTGGACATTGATCTGAAAGGCACGTTCAACGTTTGTCGCGCAGCATTCGCACAGCTGAAAGAGCAGCGCGGGCAGATTCTAAATATCAGCGCCACGCTTCATTATCTCGGCACGCCCATGCAGCTTCACGTTTCCGCCGCCAAAGCCGGCGTCGATGCATTGACGCGTAATCTTGCGGTCGAGTGGGGGCGTTACGGCATCCGTGTTAACGCCATTGCGCCGGGTCCGATCGAAGATACTGAAGGCATGAAACGTTTGGTGCCCGAACCCGTAAAAGACAAATTACGCAAAAATATTCCGCTGGGACGTTTTGGACGCATCGCCGATATCGAGCGTACCGCTGTGTTTCTTTGTTCAGACGCAGCGAGTTTTATTAACGGCGAGATTTTGGTAGTCGATGGCGGTCAGTGGCTGTCGGCGGCCAGATTGGTTTGAGAACCCTGCGAGCGTTCGATGAAAATTACCTCTTCGAATTTGATATTCGCGCTGAGCGCTGAGACACAGACCGACCCTCCAAAGAAAAACTCCAGACCTGCCGAATTGGTCGCAACCAGGTCCGAACCATTCGACGGCGCGTCGGTTGAGAAGATGGCCCAGCAATGCGTCACGCTGCAAAGCGAGGCCGGCAATATCGTAATTGAGATGTTGCCTGATTCAGCGCCGGAAAATGCTCGCAACTTTCTCAATCTCGCGGCTACCGGCGCGCTCGATACCACGACCTTTAGCCGCATCGTCAAAGGTTTCGTCATCCAGGGAGGCAATCTGTCGACGAGCGAGAAGTGGGGAATTGAGTTGGCAAAAAGAATGACGCACAAGCTTCCGGACGAACCGAGCCTCATTAAACACGTGCGCGGTATTGTGTCGATGGCGCGGCCCAATGAACCAAACAGCGCCACCACAAGTTTCTTCATACTTGTCGCGGACGGCCCGAATCTTGACGGCAAGTTTTCTGCGTTTGGCCGGGTAACCAGCGGCATGGATGTCGTTGACAGCATTAACCACGCGCCGACAGAAGGCGAGAAACCATCCAAGCCGGTGCACATAACCCGGGCAATCGCAGCGCCCTGTCAGTAGTCAGCGTTTTAGAGTTTCCGGCCGGCGGCGGTCATTGCAAAAATCCTGTCATAGAAATGGATCAGGCAGCTACAGACAACGTGCGTATTCAGCGAGGCGCAATGGTTATACTGGTGCTGCATTCGCCGCGCGAAAAATGTTGGGGTCTTCTCGACGAAATAGTCCTGCCGGAGTATTCTTGCGCGGCCTCGACTTGAATGCTTTTGATAGTTGGGTACATGCAGTTGTCCATGACGAGCCCTTTATCGGCGTGGGCGATCTGTTTTTTCCGATGTGGCGCGTCGAACGCATTTCGAAGGATGAAGCCGCAGGTGAAATGCCCTCGCTCAGCCAACAGGTCGAGCGCCGCACCGGCCGCACGATTGCAGAACTGGTCGGACGTTGAACTAACAGCACGAAAATAGTTTGTTGCAAGTATGAAACACTGTTCCATTCTCGCGCTGAATGTGCTATGCTCGGCCCCGATCTGGGTACGGCAACACAAGCGTTGAGAAAAGGAGCGAAAGAAAGAGATGCATGCCATGGCTGAGGAACGAATGAATATGGATCGCAGCAAAGCGATAGAAGCAGCGCTTCAAAATATTGAAAAGAGATTTGGGAAGGGATCAATTATGCGTTTGGGGGAGCGCGAGGTCTCTGATATCCCGGCAATTTCAACCACGTCGTTGAGCCTGGATATTGCGGTCGGCGTCGGCGGCGTGCCGCGCGGACGCATAATTGAAATCTATGGTCCGGAAAGTTCGGGCAAAACCACATTGGCCCTGCATATCGTTGCCGAAGCTCAGAAGGCGGGCGGCGTGGCAGCCTACATCGATGCAGAGCATGCGATGGATGCTGACTACGCGGGCAAACTCGGAGTAGACATCGACCAGCTCCTGATCTCACAGCCGGATTCTGGTGAGCAGGCGCTGGAGATCGCGGAAGCGTTGGTGCGCTCGAATGGCGTCGACGTGATCGTGGTTGACTCGGTTGCTGCCCTGGTGCCTAAGGCGGAACTCGATGGCGAAATGGGCGACTCGTTGCCGGGTTTGCAGGCGCGTTTGATGTCGCAAGCGCTGCGCAAATTGACAGCTATCGTTTCGCAGTCGAATACGTGCTTCATTTTCATAAATCAGATTCGCGAAAAAATCGGCGTGATGTTTGGCAATCCTGAAACTACGAGCGGCGGCCGCGCGCTGAAGTTTTATGCATCCATGCGACTCGATATCCGGCGCATCGGCGCCATCAAGGATGCAGATCGCGTGGTTGGCAATCGCACCAGGGTTAAGGTTGCGAAGAATAAAGTGGCGCCGCCGTTTCGCGAGTGTGAGTTTGACATCATGTACGGCGAAGGCATCTCCCGCGAAGGCGACGTGCTGGATCTGGCGGTAGCACAGCGCGTCATCGACAAGAGCGGCGCGTGGTTTTCCTACAAAGGCGATCGGCTGGGACAGGGACGCGAGAACTCAAAGCTGTCTTTGAAAGAGAACCCGGATCTTCTCAAGCGTATTGAAAGAGAAGTGAAGGTAAAACTTGGAATGCCGGTGCGTGAGGAAAAGCCTGAGACAGCGCCGGCCGCGAAGGCTGCCACCGCCGACAAGAAGTAAGGGCGTACTAGAGGCAAAACAGGCGTTCGGCCGATGGTTCTTGATTGCTCCTCGGCCGTGCGCCTATTTTGTGTTCGCTTTAGTCTTTACAGGTCCACAGTCAAAACGGATAATCCGCCGCGGCAGTTTTATGGGTGTCAGGTGCCGGGTGTCAGGTGCCGGCTGCGAGTATTTCAACGCGTCGTATGTCCAATATCTGGCACTCAACAACTGACACCTGATACCCGGCACCTGATACCTGATGAAGAAATCAATTCTCATCAAAGGCGGTACCCTTCTGACCATGGACGCGCACGACGCGGCCCATACGGGAGATTTGCTGATTGAGGATGGCCGCATTACGAGGCTCGCTGAAACAGGCATGAAGGCCGACGTGGTGATCGACGCTAGTGACTGCGCAGTCTTGCCGGGATTCGTGCAAACCCACATCCATCTATGCCAAACGCTTTTTCGCGGGGCTGCTGACGACCTTTCGCTGCTTGATTGGTTGAAGAAACGCGTATGGCCGATGGAAGCCGCACATACCGCAGAATCAATTGGAGCATCAGCCAAACTGGGCATCGCGGAGCTGATTCAAGGCGGAACTACCTGCGCCTTGACGATGGAAACTGTCAGCCACACAGAAGAAGTTTTCAAAGTCGTCGAAGAGACTGGTTTTCGGGCCACCGTCGGTAAGTGCATGATGGATCGCGGCGCTGATGTGCCTGCGGGCCTTCAGGAACAGACAGACGAATCGATCACGGCGTCAATCGAATTGCTGGAACGCTGGCACGGCGCTGCGAATGGTCGAATCCGCTATTGCTTTGCGCCGCGTTTCGCACTCAGTTGCACCAGTGAGCTGCTTGTTCGCGTGGGCCAGCTCGCGCGCGAGCGTCGCGTCATGGTGCACACGCATGCATCAGAAAATCGGAACGAGTGTCAGATGGTTGAGCGCGATTCCGGTTTGCGCAACGTGGCTTATTTCGACTCGCTTGGCCTAACAGGCACTCATGTGGTGCTCGCACATTGCGTTCATCTCGACGAGCACGAGCTTGACATACTTGCGCAAACGCAAACGAATGTGGCGCACTGTCCTTCATCCAATTTGAAACTCGGCTCAGGAATCGCTCCGGTTGCGACGATGCTCGAGCGCGGCATATCTGTTTCGCTGGGCGCTGACGGTGCTGCCTGCAACAACCGTCTCGACATGTTTACGGAGATGCGCACGATGGCACTGCTACAGAAGGCACTGCATGGACCGGAAGTCATTCCGGCGAACCAGTCACTGCGAATGGCCACGATCGCGGGCGCCAGGGCGCTTGGACTGGAAAATGAGATTGGCAGTTTGGAGATTGGCAAGCGCGCCGATGTAATCGTAGTAGCTCTCAATGAAATTCATTCGGTTCCGCGTGCGGGGCAGTTAGCGTCAACGCTGGTTTACTCGGCCCAGGCAAACGATGTCAGGGATGTAGTCATCGATGGCTCAATAGTACTGCGTGAGCGGAAGCTGGCCGGCGCAAACGAAGACAGTATTGTTGCGGACGCAATACTACAGCGGAAAAGTTTAATGGTGCGTGCTGGAATTGAAGAGTAGGGAAGTGCGCGTTTGAATCAAGTTTATGAGGGTCTAAAAATGGCTGTGCCAGCTCGAAGGTAGCGACTGCGGGGGGCGCGATCGGCGGCCGAGCTGGCACTGGCGGGCACTTTCAATTTTGAATCGGATGTCGTCTCTTAAACTGGACTGACGTTTGGGCGCCAACCCCATCCTCAACGGCACGGATTATACACCCGGCAAGTAATCAGTCAACGGTTTTTTGTGACGAATCTGACAAATCGACAACTTCCCGCGTAATTTGACAGTTCTTTTCACAACTCCCTATACTACGCGGTCTTTCCTATCCGATTGGCCAGGTAGCTCAGTTGGTAGAGCGCGGCCCTGAAAAGGCCGGCGTCGGCGGTTCGATTCCGTCCCTGGCCACCAAAAAACTCGTAAATCGTGAATCGTAAATCGTGAATAGTTGGGAAGCCTACTTGGAACCAATTGCTCTCGGTTAGTCTCAGATCTGTAGTAGCTTTGTCTGATATTCCTTGTGACGACGAACCACTATTCACGATTTACGATTCACGATTTACGGTTCTTGGCTATCGCGCCCAATAGTGCTTGATGCGTTCGGCCAGCATGGGAAAGGGAACGTAGTCCGCGGTGCGCCCGGCGCGACGTAGTTCCTCGACCATGCGCATCGCGCCATCGGCATTGCGCGTGTGCACCATGATTGTTGAGGCGCGTTGCAACCCCGGATTCGCGGCCAGCCATACTGCGATTGCATAACCGGTGCGCTCGTCATCCTGGCTCGGTGCGTGATAATGCTCGGGATGGAGGTCGTGATCCAAAAAGATCGCGTCGTAAGAATTTGCGCTGAGCATTTCCTGGGCTCGCTCCACATTGTCGGCAACATCCACGAGGTCACCTTTGAAGCGTGTGGCGAACCAGCGATGCCTGCGCTTATCGTCGTCCAGCAGAAAAACACGAATGGGATGACGCTCAGCCTTTATCCTGCTGAGGCCCAATTTACTCAACAATGAATGCAGTAACGGCATTTCAGTTGCCATAAAATCGCCAGTCATAATAACAATCAACCCCTTACGATTTGAAACCTTCCTCAGCCTAAAGGAGAAGTATCACGTTAGTTTGACATTGTCGCTCCTGGCGCAAGCGCCAAAGCAAGCGAGATGAATTAACACCTTCGAGCGTAGTGGTTCGTTGCCCCAAAGTCACGCGATGCTATAATTCGACGTCGCAATAGATCGATTGGTTTGCCGAAGATTGTAAGACTGGTCAAGTACACTCCCTGAATGTCATCCGATAAGCAAGACACAAACGTAGTCAGCATTACCAAGAATCGTGAGGTTCCGAGGTCGCATCATAATGAAAATTCGGCAGACGAGGTCTGTCCGATTTGCTTTGGCACGGGCACGCGCCTGGAAGCGGGTAAAGGGGCAGTGATTTGCGACTGCCGGCGTACCAACAGCAGTTCGCGAGTATTAGAAGCCGCGCGCATTCCGCCGCGCTTTCGACACTGTTCATTTCATAATTATTACCCGAAGCCAGGCAATGATTCGCAATACTTCGCGCACAGCCTGGCCAGCAGGTTAGTTGATGACTATCCCGCCGTTGATGTGGGCCTTCTGTTGATGGGACCGGTTGGAGTAGGCAAAACGCATTTAGCAGTTGCCATTCTTAAGGAACTTATCGAGAAGAAGGGCGTCTCCTGTTTGTTTTACGAGTCAGGTTCGTTGTTGAAAGCAATTCAGGATTCCTACAACCCAATTTCACAAACTTCCGAAACGCGAGTGCTGGCGCCGGTCTATCAGGCTGAAGTTTTGGTGCTCGACGAGTTGGGAGCGTCAGTGCCCACGAATTGGGTGCGCGATACGCTTTATCAAATCATCAACACCCGTTACAACAACAACCGGCTTACAATCTTTACAACTAACTATCTCGATGACGCGCGAACCCCAGCGGAATCCGAGTCAGAAACAACTGCGCCGCGACGGTCTCGGAAATTTAGTTCCGAGCGCATTCAGGAAATGACTACGTTGGAAGAACGCATTGGCACTCCCTTACGCAGCCGCCTTTACGAAATGTGCAAGAAGGTGATGATCGAAGGCGAAGACTTTCGCAAGCGTCTGGATCAGCGCCGAGCTGACTCCGCAAGCTGAATCCTCAAGCTCGCATTATCTACTGAGAAGCACGTCCCAGCCGTTTCTCAAAAAACTCTTTGAAGGTCTGCGCAAACTCGGCTCAAGCTTAAAGGATTTCTCAAAATCCTGGATCTCCTCTTCTTTCTTGCCCTGGAGCGTTTCTATTACAGCCCTGCCGCTGTAAGCCTGCGGCAGGTTTGGATCGAGGCTGATTGCCTTCGAATAATCTGCCAAAGCTCCTTCTAAATCTTTTTTGGCTTGTCGCACCGTTCCCAGCGCGCAGTACACACCCGCATCCGGTTTTAGTTCCACTGCCTTGCTGTAGTCGGCGATTCCGCCGTCCAGATCCTGTTGCGCCTGCCGCGCCTGTCCCCGATTGATATATGCATCCGTGAATTCCGGGGCGACCTCCAGTGCCAGGCTGTAATCTTTCATCGCCGCAGCCATATCCTGCTTCACTTGGTGCGCTGTACCGCGGTTGTAATAAGCTATTGTCAACTTAGGATTGAATTGAATGGCTTTCGTGTAGTCACTGATCGCACCTTCGATGTCCGCCTTAAACTTTTTCGCATTCCACGATTGTTGTAAGCCATAGCAAATTCCGGCCCGAGCTGAAGCGAGGAGGTGAAGTCAGAGATTGCCGCATCGTAATCGCCCTTTTGCAGTTGGACGTCTCCGCGATTGAAATAGGTTTCTACGCTGCGCGGGTTGAGTTCTAATGCTTTGCTGTAGTCACTGATTACACCGTCCAAATCGCCCTTCTGAAGGTTGATGTTTGCGCGGTTGTTATAGGCGGAATCGAGCCTCGGATCTAACGCGATTGCGCGATCATAGTCAGCCAGCGCGCCATCCAGGTCGCCATTTTCTTGTTTCTGGAGTGCACTATTGGAGTAGTCGCTCGCTTTTTGCTTCTTTTGAGCGACGATCGGAATAACCGAGGAGATTAAGATGCCGACTACTAAGAACAGTTTTAATCGCGAGTGGATAATCATGAAGCGCGAGACGATTTTCAGTGTTTGAGACCGCTATGTATAATGCTTTGACTCCACTTAGGTCAAATTTGCTGCCCGACAAACTAGCTGGTTAATGCCCAAACGCACTGACATCCACAAAATTCTGATCATCGGCTCTGGTCCAATTGTCATTGGACAGGCGTGCGAGTTTGACTACTCGGGAACGCAAGCCTGCAAGGCGCTGCGACAGGAAGGCTACAAGGTCGTGCTGGTTAATTCCAATCCGGCAACGATCATGACTGATCCGGAAACGGCGGACGTTACTTACATCGAACCGCTCACGGTCGAAGCGGTCAGCGCCATTATCCGCCTGGAAAAACCCGACGCGTTGTTGCCGACGGTAGGCGGACAAACTGCGCTGAACCTCGCAATCGCATTGGATGATTCGGGCGTGCTTGAAGAATGTGGCGTCGAAATGATTGGCGCCAAGCGTGAGGCGATCAAGATCGCTGAAGATCGCATGCTGTTCAAGCAGGCGATGGACGAGGCCGGACTGCAAATGCCACGTGGCGGCTTTGCGAAATCATGGTCCGAGGCGCAGCTAATTATAGAAGACACTGGCTATCCCGCCATCATTCGACCTTCATTCACTTTGGGTGGCACCGGCGGCGGCACGGCGTACAACCCGGAAGAGTTTGAAGCAATCGTGGCCAACGGTTTGGCTGCCTCGCCGATGCATGAAGTCCTGGTTGAAGAGTCGATCCTCGGCTGGAAAGAATTTGAACTCGAAGTGATGCGCGACATCGCCGACAACGTCGTGATCATTTGTTCGATTGAAAACTTTGATCCCATGGGCGTGCACACCGGCGACTCGATCACTGTCGCGCCGGCGCAGACGCTGACTGATCGCGAGTATCAGAAGATGCGCGACATGGCGATCACGGTGATTCGCAAGGTCGGCGTGGAAACGGGTGGGTCGAACATTCAGTTTGCAGTGAATCCGGAGAATGGCGAGATTCGCGTGATCGAAATGAATCCGCGCGTCTCGCGTTCATCAGCGCTCGCATCCAAAGCCACGGGATTCCCGATTGCGAAGATTGCGGCGAAGCTGGCGGTCGGTTTCACGCTCGACGAAATTCCCAATGACATCACGAAAAAAACGCCCGCCTCGTTTGAGCCGACCATCGATTACGTAGTCGCCAAGATTCCAAAGTGGGATTTTGAAAAATTCAAGGAAGCCGAAGACGTGCTGGGCACGCAGATGAAGTCGGTGGGCGAAGTGATGGCCATCGGCCGGACGTTCAAAGAAGCGCTCTTCAAGGGCCTGCGCTCATTGGAAGCAGTGAAACCTTTGCGTCTGGAAGATGTTTCGACGGATGAGCTTCAACGCAAGCTGGCGCGTCCTAATTCGCAGCGGTTTTCCTACATCACTTATGCACTGCAACACGATTGGCCGGTGTCGGAAATATATCGCTTGTCGCGCGTCGATCCGTGGTTTCTCGAGCAGCTTCAGGACGTGATGGAAATTCAAGAGTCAGTTGAAGGGCTCAAGCTGGAAGAAATTCCGGTAGAACTTTTGCGCTCGTTCAAAGAGGTCGCGCTATCCGATCGCCGCCTGGCATATCTAACTGAAAAATCTGAAGACGAAGTGCGAGAATTCAGAAAACGCGCTGGAGTTGTTCCAGTTTACAAACGCGTTGATACCTGTGGCGCAGAGTTTGAATCGTTCACGCCTTATCTCTATTCGACCTACGAAACGGAAAACGAAGCAGCGCCAACTGATCGTCGCAAGATCATGATCCTTGGTTCTGGTCCCAACCGAATTGGACAGGGAATCGAGTTTGACTATTGTTGTTGTCATGCTGCGTTTGCGCTCAGCGCGGCGGGGTTTGAGACGATCATGGTCAACTGCAATCCGGAAACGGTTTCGACGGATTACGACACTTCCGATCGTCTTTATTTCGAGCCGCTCACGTTTGAAGACGTAATGAACATCGTCGATGTGGAAAAGCCGGAAGGCGTAATTGTGCAGTTTGGCGGCCAGACGCCGTTGAATCTGGCGATGCGTTTGCATCAGGCAGGCGTTCCGATCATTGGCACCGGTGCTGATTCAATTGACCTGGCGGAAGATCGCAAACGGTTTGGCGCGCTGCTGCGCGAGCTCGGCATTCCACAGGCCGAAAACGGAATGGCAGCCAGTGCTGAAGAAGCGAAAGAGGTCGCACGACAAATTGGTTATCCCGTGCTGGTGCGTCCGAGTTATGTGTTGGGTGGACGCGCGATGGCCATTGTTTATGACGAAGAGAGCCTGGACCAATACGTGCGCACCGCCGTTGGCTTCACGCCTGACCGTCCGGTGTTGATTGATAAATTTCTCGAGCGCGCGGCGGAGTTTGACGTCGATGCACTGGCCGACGAATCAACCTGCGTCATTGCGGCAATTCAGGAACACATTGAAGAGGCAGGGATTCATTCCGGGGATTCTTCCTGCGTTCTGCCGCCAGTCAGGATCGATCCCGAGCACATCGAAACGATGCGCCATTACACGCGACTGTTGGCGACTGCGTTGTCAGTGCGCGGCCTTATGAACATTCAGTTTGCGATTAAGGACCACCGCGTTTACGTCTTGGAAGTGAACCCACGGGCCTCGCGCACCGTTCCGTTTGTTTCCAAAGCTACCGGCGTTCCAATTGCCAGCATCGCAGCGCAGGTGATGGCGGGCCGAGCGTTAAGCGAGTTTGGTCTGCCGCCGAATCTGACCGTCAGTCGCTTCTTTATCAAGTCGCCGGTGTTTCCATTTGTAAAATTTCCCGGCGTTGATCCGATCTTGAGTCCCGAGATGCACTCCACCGGCGAGGTGATGGGCGTTGGCGACACCTTTGGTGAAGCCTATGGCAAGGCGATGCTGGGCGCGGGCCTGACGCTGCCACAAAAGGGAACTGCATTCATCAGTGTTAACGATGGTGACAAGGGCCACGCGGTAATCCTGGCGCGCAAGCTGGATCGGTTGGGTTTCGACCTTATCGCGACCCTGGGAACAGCTGAACGTTTGCGCGAGGTTGGTTTGAAAGTAGAAAACGTTTTCAAAGTGAATGAAGGACGTCCGAACATTGTCGATCACATCAAACGCGGTGAGGTAGCGCTGATCATTAACACCCCGTTGGGGCGCGCGTCACATTTTGATGAACAGGCCATTCGTCGCGCGGCGTTGCAGCACAACGTTCCCTGCGTGACAACGATGACGGGCGCGCAGGCAATCGTGGAAGCGATCGGCGCCCGCGCAGGCGGCGGCGTGATACAAGTACGGTCCTTGCAGGAGCTCCATGCGGTGAGCGCGAGCGTGCGGTAAGAGATCAACGGAGATCCATTTGGAAATCAATAGCAGCGAAACGATCAAGGCAATTCTGGAAGACTGCCGCACAATCGCGGTCGTCGGATTGTCTTCCGACCCGGGCCGGCCTTCTTATGGCGTCGCCTCGTACATGCGACGGCGCGACTACAAAGTCATTCCGGTTAATCCAAACGAAACCGAAGTATTCGGCGAGAAAGCATTTGCTTCGCTGGCAGACGTTCCCGGCAAAATCGATCTCGTTGACATCTTTCGGCGCTCGAGTGAAGCCGGAACCGCGGTAGATCAGGCAATCGCTGTCGGCGCCAGGGCCGTCTGGCTCCAGGAAGGCGTCATTGATCAGGCCGCGGCGCAACGGGCGTTGGATGAGGGACTCCTCGTCGTCATGGATCGTTGTTGGTTGAAGGAGCACGCGCGGCGGTGAAACAAAGTGAGCGGTGAGCAGTAAGCGGTGAGCCGTGGCTAGTGGACATTAGGGACGTATTCCACCGAAGGTAACAATTAGTGCCAACTCAGATTCGCGCAGTGGTAATTACGGTTAGCGATGCGAGCTCTCGTGGCCAGCGGAAGGACGAGTCCGGCGAGATACTTGTCCAACTGCTGAAAGAGCTTGGCGCAGAGATTGTGGCCCAGCGGATTCTTTCCGACGATCCCGATCCCCTCGCAGATGCCCTCAAAGAATTTTCTGATTGGCGCAATGTCAATCTGATCATCACCACTGGTGGCACCGGATTCTCACCGCGCGACAACACGCCCGAGGCAACTCTAACGGTCATTGAACGCGAAGCGCCGGGCCTCGCGGAAGCGATGCGCATGGAAACGCTGAAGCAAACTCCGATGGCGATGATCTCGCGCGGCGTCTGCGGCATTCGCTCCGGCACGTTGATTATCAATCTGCCGGGAGCCCCAAAAGCAGTGCGCGAAAGCTTTGCCGTAATCTCGCCCGTTCTGAACCATGCGATCGCGCTGCTTAGCGGCAGACCTGGCGGCGGCTTGCACTGACGGCCTGTAAGGTGTTGTTGCTTAAGTCCCGTTAGGGACGAAATATTTATTGCTCATAGGATTCGAAAGATTTTTAAGGTCTGTAGGAGCGGAATATTACCGCGCTAAGGGCGCGCCGTAACTCTTCGTTGACAATGATGTCTATGCCGCTTAAGATTTTTTTGTTAATAAGATAAGTCGAATTGAATAAGGTCTAACAGAGGGAAAAGCGGCGTCAAGCTGCTGCATCCAAAACCTTAATGCTGCTTCAGGCAACCACAGCGAATATCGGTTCTCCAATTACGGCATATTGGCCGGTGATGATTTTCTTCGTGGTGGCGATTGCCTTTCCTGTTTTACCGATTGTTCTCGGCCGGTTCCTAAGGCCGGCAAAGTATGAAAAAGGAAAGATGAGGCCTTACGAGTGTGGCATCGATCCGCTGACGGACGCGCACTCGCGCTTTACGGTGCGCTATTACATCGTCGCCATGCTGTTTTTGATCTTCGATGTAGAGACGATCTTTCTGCTGCCGTGGGCCATCATCTTCATGGGCGACGATTTCAGTTTCACCAAGTTTGCGCTGGTCGAAATGTTTGTATTCATCGGTATTTTGGTTGTTGGCTATTATTACGCCTGGCGCAAGGGCGCTCTTGAATGGGCGTAATCATTGCCGATTGCCAATTGAAGATTGCCAATTGGCGTCTTGACCTGAAAGTTGTTCAGTTATTGAGTTAGACAAATGAATTCGGAAGATCTAAAGCGGCGAACGAAACAATTTGCATTGCGAATTCTCAAACTTGTCGCCGCGTTACCTAATACCGTCCAGGGGCGGACTATCGGTGGTCAACTGGTTCGTGCCGGCACCGCCGTCGGCGCAAATTATCGAGCAACTTGTCGCAGTCGATCAAAGGCAGAGTTTGTCGCAAGGATTGGTGTAGTTGAAGAGGAAGCAGACGAGAGTGCCTACTGGATGGAATTGATAGTCGAAGGTGAACTCTTAAGGCAGGAACAGGTTGAGCCCTTGCTCAACGAGGCCAACGAATTGGCGAAGATAATGGCAAGCTCTAGAATCTCCGCTTCGGATACACTTACACGTAGCACAAAAAGCCAATTGGCAATTGGCAATCGGAAATCGGCAATGAACCATGGCTGAGCACGACCAGGGATTTGTCCTAACCAGATTTGACACGCTGATGAACTCGGTGCGGCGAACTGTTGGCGCAAAAGCGCTCGACATGACCGCGCCCGTGGTGAACTGGGCGCGGAAGTCGGCATTGTGGCCCATGACTTTCGGACTCGCGTGTTGCGCCATCGAGATGATTGCGACCGGCGCCGGTCGATTCGACATTGATCGTTTTGGCGCCGGCGTGTTTCGGCCGAGCCCGAGACAAAGCGACCTAATTATTATCGCCGGCACAGTCACGTTGAAGATGGGACCAGTAGTTCGCAGAGTCTATGAACAGATGCCCGAGCCGAAATGGGCGATTGCGATGGGTGCTTGCGCCTCGACTGGCGGACCGTTTGATTCCTACTCGACAATGCAGGGTGTCGATCGCTGCATCCCCGTTGACGTTTACATCCCCGGTTGTCCCCCGCGACCCGAAGCTTTACTTTACGGCTTGATGCGTTTGCAGGATATCATCATGCGCGAAGCGCCTTCCGCCTACATCTTTGAATCGGATGGCACGGTTCACCGGCAGCAGTCGCTGGAAGACGGTGAAGAGTTGCTGCTGGAGAATTCCGAAACGCAAAATGCGGCCGCCCCCGTTTGATAGGTAGGACAGGCATCCCTGCCTGTCCTCTTCGTCGTAAATAGGGGACAGACAGGAATGTCTATCCTACTTAGTACCCCCCTCGCGTTCTAAACAATTTTACTTGTGCGCACGCTGATGCGCTGCGGAGGTTCACAAAATGAAGTCGGTTAATTCGAAGCGATTGATATCGCTGTTAACTCTTTTAGTTATGCTGTCGTTGCCAATGTTGATTGACGCGCAGAGGCGCACGCGGCCTAGACTCAGGCGCGCCGCGCGACGGACGACGACCCAGATCGGCACGACGCCGCTTGGGCCAATCGTTCCGATCGGGACCAATCTGAAAATTCGCATCGAAGACACGTTGTCAAGCAAAGACTCGCGCGTCGGCGATCGCTTTACGGCGACCGCGCTTGATCCGGTGCGCTTTAATGAAGCCAGGATCACCGGGCACATCAGCTCGATTCAAAAGTCAGGAAAGATACAGGGCCGCACCAGCATGAACCTGGCATTCGATACAATTACGCTGGGTGACCGCACCGGCACGTTACATGGTTATGTGACGCGAGTTTATGGCAGCGATACCGGGCGGGCAGACAACGAAGGCGGAGTCGAATCTCGCAGTCGCGGCAATCAAACACTCAAGCGCGCCGGCATTGGCGCGGGAGCCGGCGCGATCATTGGCGCAATCGCGGGCGGTGGCAAAGGCGCGGCGATTGGGTTGATACTCGGCGGCGCCGGCGGCGCCGGCTCACTCGCAATCCAGGGAAGCAAAGAACTGAGAATCGAGCCGGGAACCGAGATGCTGGTTCGCGTCACGCGTTGAGCGTTTTCGTAAGAACTAGTGATGCATTGAATTGAGGGCGCAAAGAGATCCGCTTCACGCGGTGCCCTTTGCGCCTGCTGTTTCTTAGACTGGCCGTCAGGATTACTCGGCACGCCGCCGGAGAACAGGAATGAAACTTTCGAGAATTTTTCGCTGGGTGTTTATTACTCTTGTCTGCGCGTTTGTGGCTATTCAGTTTATTCGTCCCGCCAAGACCAATCCTGCGATTGATCCAACCCAAACTATTGAGTCACGTTTACAAGTTAGTCCGCAAGCAGAGGCCATATTCGATCGCTCCTGTAACGATTGTCATTCAAATAAGACGCGTTGGCCGTGGTATAGCAACGTCGCGCCGGTTTCCTGGCTTGTCATTAGTGACGTGAATGACGCACGAAGCATGATGAATTTTTCCCAGTGGGGCAGCTACGATAAAGACAAGCAGTCTCGCAGACTAAGAGACATGTGTGAGCAGGTTCAGGATGGCAAGATGCCCCTTAGCATATATACACCGCTTCATCCGAGTTCAAAACTTTCTGCTGACGATGTGAAAACACTCTGCGATTGGACGAACGCCGAACGCGCCCGGATTACTGCTCCATAAGGATCTGGCCGCGGATTAACGCGGATCTGCGCGGATCGGAAAAAACAATTCTCAGTATCCTTATTTGGTTTGGTCTGAATCCGAATCCGCGTTCATCCGCGTAAATCCGCGGCTAATAGTTTTGAGCTAAGCTAGATGCCTTCCAGGTGACGCGTGTCGTTGATACTGAGAACGCGCACGAAACCGTCTGACCTCAGATCAAAGCGCGCAATGCCACAATTCGATGTGGCTATCCAAACTGGTTTGAGGTCCGGCGCATCCAAGGCGCCCATCAAATGTAGGATGAGAATGCAGATCGTCCCGGTATGCGCAAACATCACAATCCGTCCGCCCTTATGCTGCTCGATTGCCTCGTCAAGTTTTCGTGACGCGCGATCGAGCGTTTGCCGGTAGCTTTCCCCGCCTACTAACACGTGTTCGAAATCGCGTCGCAGCAGCGCCTGATATTGTTCCGGGTGTTGTTCCGCAGCTTCTTCGAAAGTTAAACCTTCCATCACGCCGACGCTGCGTTCGCGCAATGCTTCCGTAGCCTCGAGGGCAATGCCAACGCGCTTAGCTAACGGCGTCGCAGTTTCAATCGCTCGCGGCAGATCGCTGGAATAAATAGCATCGAATTTTTCCGAGGCCAGCGCGCGTGCTGTAGCTTCGGCCTGTTTGCGACCGCGGGCCGAGAGAGGCGTGTCGGTGTGGCCACCAAAGCGACCTTCGGCGTTGCCCTGCGATTGGCCGTGACGAATGATGACGACGTGGGTGGTCAGGGACATAGTGCTGAGTGCTGAGTGCTGAGTACTGAGTGCCGAGCTAAACACCATCGAGTTAATTCGAACTTGGAACGAAGCCTGAACCTCAGTACTCAGCACTCAGCACTTTTTTAAGCCGCAACCGCCTCTTTCTTGAGTTTCTCAGCCTGATCGTGGGTGATGAGGGCCTGGATGATTTCGTCGAGGTTTCCCTCCATGACGAGATCGAGCTGGTGAATCGTCAGCCCGATGCGATGATCGGTTACACGGTTTTCCTTGAAGTTGTAAGTGCGGATTTTCTCAGAACGATCGCCAGAGCCAACCATTGAACGGCGTTCGCTGGCAACCGCGTCGTGTTGCTTCTGTTCTTCAAGCTCCTGCAAACGCGCGCGCAACACGCGCATCGCCTTTTCGCGGTTTTTGATTTGCGACTTTTCGTCCTGCATGGAAACGACGACGTTGGTGGGCAAATGGGTAATGCGGACGGCGGAATAAGTCGTGTTAACCGACTGGCCGCCAGGTCCGGATGAGCAGAAAGTGTCGATGCGCAAATCCTTCGGATCGATCTTCACGTCAACTTCTTCAGCTTCGGGCAGCACTGCTACGGTAATCGCAGAAGTGTGAATACGTCCGCTGGCTTCAGTCTGCGGCACGCGTTGTACGCGATGCACGCCCGACTCGTGTTTCATCTTTGAATAAACTTTGTCGCCTTCGATCAAAATCACGGCTTCTTTGATGCCGCCAATTCCCGTTTCGGAAGAATCGAGCACTTCAAAGCGCCAGCCCTGCTTCTCGGCATAGCGGCTATACATTCGCAGCATGTCGGCAGCGAATAAGCTCGCCTCATCGCCACCGGTGCCGGCGCGAATCTCCACAATCACATTCTTCTCGTCGTTCGGATCGGACGGGACGAGCAGTAGCTTCAATTCGCTGTCAGTTTTTTTGAGCTTCTGCTGCAGTGTTTCAACCTCAGCGTGCGCCATCTCGCGCATCTCGTCATCCTCGGCGCTGTCGAGCAACTCACGCGCACCAGTCAGCTCTTCGTTCAACGTTTTCCAGGTGCGATACTTATCAACTATCTCGCCGAGGTTTCTGTGTTGCCGGGCCGCTTTGGTATACGCCGCCTGGTCCGCGAGCAACTCCGGCGCAGACAGTTCATTCGCAAGCTCTTCGTAGCGGGCTTCGATTTGTTCGAGTCTCTGTAACATATGCTTTGTCCGACAAACTTCAGTTTGTCGTCTTTCTCCCTCTCCCTTTGGGAGAGGGTTGGGGAGAGGGCTTGTGCACGTCAAGCTTCGCACCCTCCCCTAACCCCTCCCAAAGGGAGGGGAAGAAACCACGAACGTTTCAACAACGGACACGTACTTACGACATCGGCGCCAGCGCCGCTGCGCCCGGTTGCGGTTCGAGCTTCAGCGATTCCTTCAGCGCTTCAATAGCAACTTCGAGCTGTTGATCGTCGGGCTCTTGCGTTGTTATGTTTTGCAGCCAAACCCCGGGCCGCGTGATCATCTTGAAGAACCAGCCGCTCTCCTTTTTCGCCGACACGCGAATTATTTCATACGAAACGCCGGCAACGATCGGAATCAGCGCAATGCGCACCAGAAAGTTGTAGATCAGCGAATCAAACTTGACGACTGAGAACAACACGATTGACACCAGCATCACAATCATCAAAAAGCTGGTGCCGCAGCGCGGATGTTGCCGCGGTTGCGGGCGCGCATTTGCCACTGTTAGCGGCAGACCCGCTTCCCAGGTGAACACGGTTTTGTGTTCTGCTCCGTGATACTCGAACACGCGTCGCAAATCTTTCAGCAACGAAAAGCTGAATATCATGATCAGGAAAAACGACATGCGTATCACGCCATCGACCAGATTGAAGGCAATTGAAGGCCGCACGGGATGAAGATACGTCTTGGTTGCGACCCAGGTGCGTGCGTACCAGGTCTGGTCTTTGTTCTCGGTCGCAACTACCGGCGAGTCGTTTGCGCGAGTCGCCTGAGCAGCCGGCGCAGTTGTTGAAGTTACCGAAGGCGTCGGCGCCCAACCAGCAGCAATGAACAGCGCATTGGTTAACAGAAGCGGAGCGGCGACGAACAGCAGGACGTTAAAGACCAACGCGAAAATAATCGAGCCCGCAGCGGCCGTCGTGCCGCCTTTCTTCAGTTCATCCTTCGATCTCTTTTGTGTGGGAATCGGAAACAGTCCCGGAACTCCGCCGGTGACGCCGGCGAAATCGCCCTCGCCTTCAATCACGGCAGGTGTCAGCGCGATTTCCACTTCTTCAACTTCCGCTTCCTGTGCGTCTGCAAACGCTTCGTTCGCAGAATAATTCAAGGCCTTAATCCCCAGACCCATCGATTGCACCAGTACGGCGCTGCCACGCAACACCGGCAGCTTTAACAGCGGATATTTGTCGCCCAACTTCGGCAGTCGCGCCGCCGTATTGACGATGGTTCCATCCGCCTTGCGTACTGCGATGGCGTAGGCGTTCGGCGTGCGCATCATGACGCCTTCAATCACCGCCTGGCCGCCGACAATTAGATCTCGTTCGTTTGTGCTCAATGTGATTACCTGTAGGACAGGCATTCCTGCCTGTCCTTCTTCGTTTTTGGACAGACAAGAATGTCTATCCTACAAGACAGACAGGAATGTCTGTCCTACTAAACACTAACGCCGGCTCGTTTTGAGTTCAACCTTTAGCCGGCTTGCCTTAGAAGGCAAGCTAAAGCTTGAACGCTCAACCGCAGCCGGCGCCTGATCTTGAAGTTTCGCTAGTGTCGTTTCGAAATCAACTTGGTCATCCTCGTAGAAACCCAAACTCAATGCGGTTCAGCCGGCAGTGGTAGTTTCCGTTGGTGTTTTCTTGCCGTAGCGCTTATTGAAGCGATCAACGCGTCCTGCTGTGTCGACCAATTTCTGTTTACCGGTAAAAAACGGGTGGCAGGCCGAGCAAATTTCTACGTGCAAGTCACCTTTCTTGGTTGAACGCGTCTTAAACGTCTCCCCGCACGCGCAGCTAACAGTAATCTCGTGATAGTCGGGATGAATTCCTGGTTTCATGGGTCTTCCTCACCTATAGACAGCTAAACTAGACAGCTAAACGCCTGATTTTCAAACATCACATGATAGGGTTTCGCGGGTTGTATGGTCAAGTTGAGGTTGATAAGCCAAACATTCAGTTTGCTTCACGAATGTCGTCGATCATTACGGCGAGTTATCGCCATTCTCCGCGCGTAAACCACAGTCTGCGTTCACAGGAACAAGCGAAAACAAGTTTGTTGACAGCGTATTAGCGCCATGTTTAAATCCATTTCTGCCGACCTTTTGCAATAGCTACACTTCGCCTAAGTCGTGGGCGCGATCAATGTCGTACCGATCGCACTTCCAGTGACAGTGTGAGCTCGAGACTAAAAGCTAATGGCCGAAGACAGCGACAAGCCCGATCAGGGCAAACCGGCGGACGAGACTGCAAAGAGACCTGCGGGTGTAGTGGTGCCTGCGGACTCCACGGGCAGGCCACCGCCTGCCGCCATTCCCGCCGGCGGTGAACTGGTCGGCGCGGACGCAGAAAAAGCCGCGATGGTTGAGCAGGCGAAGTCGCGCGTTGCCGCTGTAAAAGAATCACTTGCCGAAAAGGCCGCACCTCCCGCCGCCGGCGCTCCGAAAGCTCCAGTAAAAAAGAAGGAAGAAGGACCCAAGCCGGTCGATGCTTCCGAAAACAAATTAGTAAAGAAATTGAAGGCGCGGTTCGCGGGCGCACTCAGTGAGCCGTTGGAGTTTTTGGGCCAGCTTGCGGTCCGCATTGAAGCGAAAAGCATCGTCGAAGTCTGCACGTTTCTTCGTGACGATCAGGATGCACGTTTTAATTATTTGTCGGATCTTACTTGTGTTCATTATCCGATGCGCATCGAGGCGCCGCTCGAAGTTGTCTACAACCTTTTTTCGATCAGCCGAAATGAACGGGTCCGCTTGAAAGTGTCAATTGCGGAAGGCGCGAGCGTTGACAGCGTAACTGGCGTCTGGCCTGCGGCAAATTGGATGGAGCGTGAGGTTTACGATCTGTTTGGCGTGACCTTTAACAATCATCCTGACCTGCGCCGGATTCTGTTGCCGCCAGACTGGGAAGGGCATCCACTCAGAAAAGATTACCCGCTCGAATTTATTGAGAATGCCTGGACGCAAAGACATTTGCCGGTAATGAGCGAGGTGCAACGCGAACAACTCGAGCAACGACGCGGCTATGGTCTGGAGATACTTTCCGTACCGCAAGAGCGGATGATGCGCGAAATCTTTCAAGGCGGGAAAGAAGTCATGCCGAAAGACAAGTAAATCGTGAATCGTAAATCGTAAATAGTCAGAGCGCGCACCGTTGATGAGTTCCGATAAGCCGGGTTTGTTTATGAATAAGTTTTTTGCTATTTACGATTCACGATTTACGATTTACGAATTGCAATGACCCCAAAAGAGATCGCCGCCCAGTATGACGCAAAAGTTTTCGACACGCCGGAGGCTGCGAAAGTGGCGGGCTTTGTCTTGACTGAAACAATGGAACCGCGCAACGTTTGGAACAAAGCGAGCGCAGCCACGGCAATCATCAGTAAGCTGGCAAAAAAGCGTTTGACCGGCGAAGCGACAGAAATTGGTTTGATCATCGAACCGTGGAAGGTGACCGGTTGTTACGTTCCATCCGAACCAGCGCCGGCCGCCGCTTAATTAGTAGCACAGACTTCAGTCTGTGTTGCCACAAGAATGCCACAGACTGAAGTCTGTATGCATCAAGTAGAAATCGCCACAACTCGGGAGACGCTGCTAGACAGCCCAGAGATGGTGCTGAACATGGGGCCGCAGCATCCATCAACCCATGGCGTGCTGCGCGTAATCCTGAAGCTTGACGGAGAAACTGTCATCGATCTCGACTGCGACATCGGCTATCTCCATCGCGGCATGGAGAAGATCGCCGAGAACCGCATGTACACGATGATTGCACCGTACTGGGATCGACTCGACTACATCGCAGCGGTTTCCAACGGTCTCGTTTGGGTAGAAACCGTTGAGCAGATGATGGGGCTGCCGGTGCCGCCGCGCGCTCATTACCTTAGAACAATTCTGACGGAACTGAATCGTATTGCGTCTCACTTGTTATGGCTCGCAACGCACGCGCTCGATATCGGCGCCGTTACGGTTTTGCTTTGGGCGCTGCGCGAGCGCGAAGAAATACTGAAAATATTCGAGCGACAATTTGGTGCGCGACTCACTTGTCACGCGTGGCGCGTTGGCGGCATGCCAAACGATGCTTACGATGGCTTTGCCGAAGACGTACAGCGCTTTGTCAATAATTTTCCCACGCGCCTTGATGAATATGAAACGGTGCTTTCGGAGAATCGTATCTGGCTCAGCCGCACAGTCGGCATCGGCGTAATCTCAGGCGAAGAAGCAGTGGCAATTGGTTTGTCTGGTCCAGCTTTGCGCGGCTCGGGCGTAGCCTGGGACATTCGCAAGTCGCGGCCATACGCGGCTTATGCCGACATGGATTTTGATATTCCGCTGGGTGAAAATGGCGATACCTATGATCGTTATTTAGTTCGCCTCGAAGAGATGCGGCAGTCGCGACGCATCGTCGATCAGGCGTTGGACAAGTTGCCCGATGGACCAGTGAATGCGAAGTTGCCGAAAATAGTTAAGCCCCCGGTGGGCGATTACTATCACTCGATCGAAGGCCCGAAAGGCGAGATAGGTTGTTATCTCGTCTCAGATGGAACAGCGCAACCGTGGCGTGTGCGGGTGCGGCCGCCATCGCTAATCAATCTTCAAGCGCTGAAGCAACTTTGTTTAGGACACCTGGTTGCCGACGTGGTTGCGATCATTGGCACGCTGGATATTGTTTTGGGTGAGATTGATCGATAACCATCTGGATTTCTCTGTGTAGGCTCTGTGCCCTCTGTGTCTCTGTGGTGAATGTTTTCAAAGCCTGATTCACCACAGAGACACAAAGAACACAGAGGACGCACAGAGAAGAGCAAGAGATAAAGGACGTTTTGTGCTCTTCTTCGCTCCAATTGATTTCATTAACCAGCTGCTGCTGAAGTTTTTCAGCGCCGGCACAATTAACTACGTCATCTGGCCCTTCATTCAGATTGGGTTGGTAGTGACGATTGTGGCCGGCTGGGTCGCTTACGCCACTTATCTCGAGCGAAAGATTTCAGCGTTCATGCAGGCACGGCTGGGGCCAATGCGGGTTGGTCCATGGGGATTGTTACAGCCAATCGCGGACGGAATTAAACTCCTAACGAAGGAAGACTTCATCCCTGAGAAAGCCGACCGCTGGATCTTCTTCTTCGCTCCTTACATCGCAGTTGCCGCGGCCTTTATCACCTTTTCGGTAGTTCCATTTGGCCCGGATTGGGCCGTGATAACGGACGTGAACATCGGTTTACTGTTCGTCCTGGCCGTGTCGAGTGTCGGTGTGTTGGCGTTGATTCTGGCGGGCTGGTCGTCGAATTCAAAGTATTCGCTGCTGGGCGCGCTGCGTTCAAGCGCGCAAATGATTTCTTATGAAGTAGCGATGGCTTTGTCTCTGGTGGGCGCATTGATGTTTGCGCGTACGCTTTCACTTTCGGGAGTGGTCAGCGCGCAGCAGACCGACTCAGTTTGGTTTTTCGTTTACCAGCCGCTGGGATTTCTGATTTTTCTGGTCAGCGGCATCGCCGAAAACAATCGCGCGCCGTTTGACCTGCCGGAGGCTGAATCTGAATTGGTCGCCGGCTTCCACACCGAGTATTCCGGTTTTCGCTGGTCGCTGTTCTTCATGGCCGAGTATGCGGCGATGGTGATCGTCTCGGCGGTGGCAGTTACAGTCTATCTCGGCGGCTGGTATTTTCCATTTGTCTTCCGACTAACGGAGGCAAAGGGCTATCACAACCTCTATGTTATAGTCAGTTTATTAGTTTTTGTTACGAAGCTGTTGACGATTTTGTACTTGTATTTTTGGCTGCGGTGGACGCTGCCGCGCTTTCGTTACGATCAATTGATGGACATTGGATGGAAGTGGTTGATTCCGTCGGCACTCATCAACATCGTGCTCTCGGCACTTGCGATCTTTCTAGTTCAAGCGCTTAACGGCTGGCATGGAATGAGAACTATCGACTCGCTGTCGGCTGGTCTCAATCTGACGCCAAGCGGAAAGGCCCTGATGATTGTGATGGGTCTCGCCGGACTTGGTCTAACCGGACTTTTTCTGGCGAGGATCAATTGGCGCTCGCGCGATTTCAATTTGAAGAGCCAACGCCGAAACATTCGGCTGGTGAATGTGCCGCGCGGAAAGCCGGCCGTCGCGCCTGTTGCCCCGGCGGCAAGCGAAGGCTAAGACATTGCCGATCGGAACGATGAGCAAAGTAAAACCAGAACTGCCACGCAACGCGCCGTGGTTTAATTCGGCAATCGAAAATCGGTAAGCGGAAATAACAACATGCCTTTAGTAAAAGTTCCCAAGCCCAAATTCATGGAAAAGCTTCGCCGCTTTTTTATGGCCGACCTGTTGCAGGGTTTGCGTCTCACCCTGAAATACAACATTGGCGCCGTCACTGATAAGGATGCGGTGGCAGGCAAGGGAATTTACACCGAACAGTATCCGAAAGTTCGACCAGACGTGGCCCCGCGTTTCCATGGCGCGCCGCGACTCAACATGGATCCGGAAACGCACGACACGCTTTGCATCGCCTGCAACCTTTGCGCGATTGCTTGTCCGGAAGATTGCATAGACGTACTGGCGATGGACGTCGAGATCATCGTCGCCGGCAAGCCGCGCAAGAAAAAAGTGCTCGACGAATTTATCTTTGACACTTCGCGCTGCATGTTCTGTGCGCTCTGCCAGGAGGCCTGCCCGACTTCGTGCCTGGAATTGACTCAGGACTTTGAGTTGGCAACTTATTCGCGCGCCGGCTTCGTTTGGAACCGCGAGATGCTCGAGCAGGGACGCGAGACGGTCAAGTACACGAGATGAACGATGAGCTATGAATGATGAACGCGGAACGTCAGACGCAAAACACGACTTGCGCCTGCGAACGCGAGCTTTCGCTCTGCGAATCGTAAAGCTTTATACGTCGTTGCCCAAGACGGCCGAAGCTCAAGTCTTAGGAAAGCAACTGCTACGAAGCGGAACATCTGTCGGCGCTCATTATCACGAAGCGACAAGATCAAGATCGAATGCTGAGTTCATTAGCAAGCTTGAAGCCGGTTTGCAGGAACTTGAAGAGTCAATCTATTGGATGAATCTTCTGATCGACTGTGGGATTGCAAAAAAGGAGAAGCTAGCGGGATTGTGTCAGGAAGCGGACGAGTTGGCGGCAATTTTCGTAGCTTTAGTTAAAACCGTTAAGGTACGACGATAGGATTCATCGTTCAGCGTTCATAATTCATCATTATGGTGCTCTCCGGTTGGGAATCAGTCTTCTTCTGGATTTTCTCCATCGCGGCCATCTTCGCGGGGCTATTGACCGTGATGGCCCGCAACACCATTCACAGTGCGCTCTTTTTGATCTCTTCTCTGGTTTCGGTAGCCGCCCTCTTTATTCTGCTGCGCGCGGAGTTCATCGCCGGGGTGCAGATACTTGTTTACGTTGGCGGCGTGATGGTGTTGTTTCTCTTCGTCATCATGCTGGTGAACGTAGGCTCGGAAGAACGCGGCAGTGAAGAGATTTTCAACCATCCCAGACAGGTAACCACCAGCGTCATCTTTTGCGCGCTACTTGTCGGCGGACTGCTCTACGCAATCAATCTTGGCTATGAAGGTTTGCAGAAACGAGATGAGGTCGCAGTAAGCGCAGCGGGTGAGCAGCGCACTGCGGACGAACAGAAGCTACCCCAAGCAGCGACAGGCTCTTCGCGAATTACCAAAGAAACTGAACGCGTGGGCAGTGTCCTTTACCGCTACGGTTCGCTGCCTTTTGAAATAGCCAGTGTTTTGTTGCTGGTAGCAATCATCGGTTCCGTGATGTTGGCCCGCACGTTGAAGCAGGAAGCGGCCGTTGACGACACGGCGCCGGAAATTTTGCAACGTGAAGCGCAACACGATCCCGAGATTGCAAAACTTGAACCGACAATAGCGCAATAGGCAGATGCAATTTTTACTCTTTAACTTCCTAAGTCCCGCGCTCGGCCTGTTGTTTCAGACTGCAAGCAATGGGCGCATTGCGACCGCCTGGGAAAAGGCACAGCATCCCGACCTCTCGAAGTTTCTAATCATCGGCTCGTTGCTTTTTATCATCGGCGTTGCCGGCGTGCTGACGCGGCGCAACATCATCGTCATCTTCATGTCGATCGAGCTGATTCTGAATGCGGCCAATCTTAACTTCATTGCCATGTCTCGTTACCTTCAGGACACGGGAAACGTGAATGCGGTGGCGGGACAGATTTTTGCGGTGTTTGTGATTGTGGTTGCGGCCGCTGAGGCGGCGATTGGTTTAGGAATTGTGATTGCGCTCTATCGCAATAAAGAAACGATCTGGGTTGATGAGATTGATATCCTGAAGTGGTGACAAGTGACGAGTGACAGGTGACAAGTAAAAACTGCTTGTCTTACCTGTTACCTGTCACCTGTCACCTGTCACCGTATGCATCGCTACATCTGGCTAGTTCCACTTCTTCCTCTCGCCGGCGCGGCCATCAACGGCCTGCTCGGGCGGAAGTTTCGTTTTTCCGAGAAGCTAATCAGCAGTATTGCGGTCGGCTCCATAGCGCTCGCATTTCTCATCACGTTCGCGGCGGTTTACTCGTACGCATTCAGCAGTAACGCGATGTGGCCGCAGACTTATGTCACCAGCCAGGACGGCGCATTCAACTTCACCTGGATTCCAGGTGGAGCAGTTCGCATCACCCAGGGTGCAAATTGGAGCGCATTTGAGACAACAGCGGAGGAGGCGGTAACAAAAGCGGGCGCGCGCGCGCCGGACCAGCGCAATCAATCAATTGTCACTCCCGGAGTAACGCATGGCGGCAGCGCGCTGCTCAATGTGGAATGGAGTTATCAACTCGACGCGCTGTCATCGATCTTCATGCTCATCGTAACCGGCGTCGGTCTTTGTATCTTTGTTTTCGCCACCGGCTACATGCATGGCGACACCGGCTTCTATCGCTTCTTCGCATACATGGGCCTGTTCATGTTTTCCATGCTTGTGCTGGTGATGGGCTCAAACTTCCTGATGATGTTTGTCGGTTGGGAAGGAGTTGGTCTTTGTTCCTACCTGTTGATTGGTTACTACTTTGATCGCCAGGAAGCCGCGAATGCGTCGCGGAAAGCATTCATCACGAATCGTATCGGCGACTTTGGGTTCGCGCTGGCGATCTTTGGCGTGATCGCGACGTTTGGCACCTCGCAATACACTGATGTGTTCGGTCAGGCAGCGAGTTATCCATTGGAGCGGCTGGGCCATTGGGGTCTGTTGTCGTGGATAGCGTTGGGACTGTTCATCGGCGCTTGCGGCAAATCTGCACAACTGCCGTTGCACGTTTGGTTGCCGGATGCGATGGCTGGTCCAACTCCTGTTTCGGCGCTGATTCATGCAGCCACGATGGTGACGGCCGGACTTTACATGGTGACGCGCACCAACGTTATTTTCCAGCATTCGCAGACAATGATGATGGTTGTCGCTTTGGTTGGCGCGGCCACTGCTTTATTTGCGGCGACGATTGGCATTACCCAAAACGACATTAAGAAAGTTCTTGCCTACTCGACCGTGTCGCAGCTGGGCTTCATGTTTATGGCTTGCGGGGTCGGCGCATTTGTCATTGGCATCTTCCACGTGATGACGCACGCATTTTTCAAAGCGCTGATGTTCCTCGGCGCCGGCAGCGTCATTCACGGCATGCATCACGAACAGGACATGCGTCGCATGGGAAACCTGCGAAAGTACATGCCGTATACCTATCTGACTTTTCTCGCCGGCTGGTTGGCAATCTGCGGCATCATTCCCTTCAGCGGTTTCTGGTCCAAAGATGAAATTCTTTGGAATGCGGCCTCGACGCGATACATACCTGTTGGTTGGATCGTTTGGATTGTCGGCACGATTGCCGCCACCTGCACTGCTTTCTACATGACGCGGCTGGTGGCAATGACGTTCTGGGGTAAAGAAAAATTTCTCAACGGCCATGACCATACGGTTGAGCACGAAGTGCACAATCACGATCACGACACTCTCGAACATCACACGCCTATCCCACACGAATCGCCCGCATCGATGTGGGTGCCGCTGGCGGTGCTCGCTGTGCTGGCAACAGTCGGCGGCTTCGTGGGAATTAGCACTGCATTTACTGGCGGCAAGCACATCGGCGGCCGCATGAATATCGTCAACTTCATGGATCCGATCATCTGGAACCCCGCAACGCATTATTTTGGCAAGGAAGAGATGGTCGACAGTTACGGCAAGCCGCTGGAAGTTATCGAGAGGCGAGCGGCATTGACCACCCAAGCGTTGCCGGTTGAGTCGCCTGCGCCTTATGGCAGCGAAGGTTTCAATCTGGCGCATGCCGCTGAGGCGAAGCTCGGCAGCGAGACTGCTACCGAGTGGCTGTTCATTCTCATCTCTCTGTTAGTCGCTGGCACCGGCATTGGTCTTGGTTTTCTTTTCTATGTAAAGGACACGCGCTTGCCGGACATTTGGGCGGCGCGACTAAAGCCGCTTTATCAGGCCAGCTACAACAAATATTGGGTCGATGAATTTTTTGGCTGGGCGGTCACACGACGGGTGATGGACCTCGCGCGAGGCGTATTCGCATTCGACTCAAAAGTGATCGACGGCGGTGTGAATGGTTCCGCGTGGTTGACACGACTATCAAGCCGCATCACCGGCGGCACTGATCAGTATTTTGTAGATGGAGTAGTGAATGCAATCGCCGCGTTTGTTGCGCGTCTAATGTCGCCCTTATTCCGTGCCGCACAGACAGGCTTTGCACAAAATTACGCGCTGGTGATGGTGCTCGGTCTGGTTGCCGCGGTGGCGTTGTTCTTCGGCGCCGACATCGCCAGAGCCGTCAAGAGCATTTTCGCGTTGGGACTTTGAAGTGGGGTTCGAGTGGTCAGTTGTCAGTAGTCAGTTGCGGTCTGACCGCTTGTTAAAGGTCGAGGTTTTGGCTGGCTCAGAAATCGAAAACAACTGACAACTGACTACTGACTACGGACGATAAATCATGAACAGTCTGCCCATACTTTCAATCGTAACCTGGCTGCCAACGCTGGGCGCGCTCATCATCCTGGTTCTCTTCAAGAAGGGCCAGTCAGATCAAATCAAAAAGTTTGCCACCGCCTGGTTTGGCGTGGCCTTCGTCGCGTCGCTGGCGCTGCTGAAGTATGACCGGGCATTGGGCGGCATGCAATTCCTAGAGGATCATCAGTGGGTACCGGTCATTGGCGCGCGCTATCAAATGGGAGCGGATGGCGTGGCCGTATTGTTGATTGTGTTGACGACACTGCTGGGAGTCATAGCCGCCTTGTCATCCTGGAAATACATCGAAAAACGCGAAAAAGAATATTACGTTTTACTGCTTTTATTACAGACAGCGGTGGTCGGTGTCTTCACTTCGATGGACCTGTTTCTCTTCTATCTGTTCTTCGAAGTCTCGCTGGTGCCGATGTACTTCTTAATCGGAATCTGGGGCGGCGAGAACCGGTTGTATGCGGCAATAAAATTCTTTCTGTACACGCTGGTCGGATCGGTTGTGATGTTGCTCGGCGTGTTGAAGATTTATTTTCTTACTCAGGACACGGCGCTCACCAATCAGATTACCCAACCGATGATCGATCTTCTCGCCGGTAATCAGCAAGCGAGCAGGCTCGTGAATGATAGTTACCAGGCCGCGATTGCAAACGGCACCGGGACATTCAATATTCTCTATCTTCAGGCACTAGGAAAAGTGATGCCGATGGGCGCGATGCAAGTGCTCTTGTTTTTTGCTTTTGCGCTAGGGTTTGCCATCAAGGTGCCGATGTTTCCGTTTCACACCTGGCTTCCGGACGCTCACGTCGAAGCGCCCACCGCCGGTTCAGTAATCCTTGCCGGCATCCTGCTGAAGTTAGGCACATACGGCTTTTATCGTTTTAATATTCCGATGTTTCCTGCTGCTTCTGCCGACGAAAGCTATTTCTTTACCGGCACGAACCATCAGTTTGGTGTGCGCAGCGTAATGATCTTCCTGGCGATCGTGGGAATAATCTATGGCGCGCTGGCCGCAATGTATTTCGTGGTGAAGAAGGACGGCGACGTCAAAAAACTGGTGGCCTATTCGTCGGTCTCCTCGATGGGCATTGTGATGTTGGGTCTATTCGCGTTGAATCCGAACGGGCTCAACGGCGCCGTGCTGCACATGATCAACCACGGCATCTATTCAGCAGCTCTATTTCTTTTAGTCGGAATCATTTATGAACGGCGGCACACGCGCAACGTCGCGGAATTTGGCGGCCTGTCCCACGTCATGCCGGGGTACGCAGCAGTATTTCTTTCGATGGTAATGACCGCCATCGGCTTGCCGTTACTGTGCGTCTTCGTTTCCGAGTTTCTTTCGTTGCGCGGCGCTTTCGAAGCCAATCCGATGTGGGCCGCGTTGGGCGCGCTGGGAATCATACTAAATGCGGGTTACATGCTCTGGCTTTATCAGCGAATGTTTTTCGGGACGATTGATAATCCGAAGAACGAAAAGCTGGTTGACCTGAGCACGCGCGAATGGATCTACATGACGCCGCTGGTGATTATGTCGCTATGGATTGGTATCTATCCGAAACCATTTCTCAGCTACATCGAACGCCCGGTTAACGCGGTCGTGCGCCAGGTGCGCCCGACTTATCCGATTCCGGGCCTGCCGCCGGGAGTTGACGTGCAACAACGCGCAGCGGTCGGGAAGTGATGGTTGATGAGTGATGAACTACTAGTTCAGAGTCCAAGCTTTAGCTTGCTTCTTCCACAGCAGCAACCTGAAGGTTGTACTCTGAACTCCTTGAGTGACGACCTACGACCACAAACTACTGACTGCTGATTACTGACTACATGTTCCTTCTTCAAGCCAACACCACCGCGCTCTTCAACGTGGCAAATTTGCAGCTCATTGCGCCAGAGTTGATCTTGACGGTCTGTGCCTGCCTCGCACTGGTGATGGAAGTTATTCTGCCTTATCGCAAGAGCAAACTCGTCGCATATTTTTCGTTGCTCGGAGTTGGTCTCGCCTTTGCCTCGCTTGGTCTGCAATGGTGGTCCGTTCGTGACACGCTGCCGCTCGATGGCTTCTACGGAATGGTTCGCATCGACGGCTTTGCACTGCTTTTCAAAGGCATCTTTCTGGTGGGAGCGGCGCTGGCGATTGCGATTTCCACTCGCTATCTCGATATCGAAGGGGAACAGCACGGCGAATACTACGCGCTGGTTTTGTTCGCCACTGTGGGCATGATGTTTCTCGCCTGCGGCTACGATCTGATTACGCTCTACATCAGTTTGGAGCTGATGGCGCTGACCTTTTACGTGCTGGTGGCTTTTACAAAGCGCGAGAAACGTTCAAATGAAGCGGCAATGAAGTATTTTCTGTTGGGCGCGTTTTCATCCGGCATCCTGCTTTACGGAATGTCATTGCTTTACGGCATCGCCGGCTCAACGAATCTTGGAGAGATTGGTCGCAGCGTAGCCACAATCGCAAGTGCCACACCGCTCGGAGAGGCCACAGGGCCCAGTTTGAGACCGATGTTGTTGCTGGGCATGATCGCCCTGGCCGCGGGTTTGTTCTTCAAAATTGCTGCCGTGCCATTTCACATGTGGGCGCCGGACGCTTACGAAGGCGCGCCCACTTCGGTAACCGCATTTCTTTCCACGGGATCAAAAGCCGCAAGCTTTGCGCTCTACGCGCGCATTTTCATCGAGGCCTTGAACAGCATGCGCGCTGACTGGGCGCCATTGCTTGGCCTGGTGGCGGCCATAACGATCATGGTCGGCAACTGGGCCGCCGTCACTCAGGAAAATTCGAAACGCTTGCTGGCTTATTCGTCAATCTCAAACGCGGGTTATCTGTTGCTCGGACTCGTAGCCGGAAACAGTTATGGCTACACCGGCCTCGTGATCTATCTGCTGGTCTACACGCTCATGAACATGGGCGCGTTCGGCATTGTGATCAGCCTGCGCCGGCGCGGCATCATTGGCGACAACGTCGACGACATGGCCGGACTGGCGCAGAAAGCGCCGGGCATGGCGGCGATGATGACCATCTTCATGCTGTCGCTTGGTGGCTTGCCGATTACGGGCGGGTTTATTGGCAAATATTTTCTTTTCGGCGGACTCTTGCAGCGCGGCGCCGCAGAAGGAAAGACGTGGTATTACTGGCTTGCGGGCTGGGCCATAATCAACACGGTCGTCTCTTTTTACTACTACATACGGTTTATCAAGGTGATGTACCTCGGCGATCGCATCGCTGACGACAAGCCGCTGTCACTCTCGCCTGCTTTGCAAACTGCTTTGGGCGTTTCGGTAGCCGGCATCATCTTCATCGGTGTTTATCCGCAGCCGTTAATTAACCTCACTCAAAAACTGATCGCGCCGCTGGCGGCAATTGGCGCCGGGGCCTTGAAGTAGAGATGAATGCTTGCCTTTTACTTCCTTGCCGCGATTGTCATCTGGCTTGGCATTATTTCGCTACGAGGCGGGCTTCGTTTTGCCGCTTACGTGCGAAGTGAAGCCTCGAAACCTTTAGCTGATTTCACGCCTTATGTTTCAGTGTTTGCTCCGTGTCGCGGGTTGGAAGGCGGCTTGGAAGAAAACATCAACGCACTTTTCCGGCAAGACTACCCCGCCTACGAGATCATTTTCGTCAGCGACCGCGCAGACGACCCAGCGCTCGGATTGATTAGAAAATTAATCAACGATCAGGGCCATACGAATCGCGCTTCCACTAAAATCATAATCGCGGGAGCTGCAACCGATAGTGGGCAGAAGGTGCACAACCTGCGCGTAGCTGTTTCAGAAAGCGATCCGCGCGGTGCAGCGTTCGTGTTTGTTGATACTGATGCCAGGCCACCATCCCACTGGTTGCGATCGCTGGTTGCGCCACTCGCCAATGAAAAGCTCGGAGCAGCGACTGGCTATCGTTGGTTCATTCCGATTAACGGCGGCCTCGCATCGCATTTTCGTTCAGTCTGGAATGCGTCGATCGCTTCAGCGTTGGGCGCCAGCCGCGACAAGAATTTTTGTTGGGGTGGCTCGACTGCCATTCGACGATCGACCTTCGAGAAGTTGCGGATAACTGAACGCTGGCGCGGCACGGTGTCCGACGACTTCACTCTTACGCGAGCGTTACATGAAGCGCAGTTGCCGGTTCATTTTGTGCCCGCTTGTCTGGTACCGGCGCTGGACTCTTGCACGTTGAGAGAGCTGCTTGAGTTTACGAACCGGCAGTTGAAGATCACTCGCGTTTACGCACCGCATTTGTGGAAGCCGGTGCTGATTGGCAGCTTGCTTTTTTGCGTGGTGTTCTTTGGCGGTGCGATAGTGGTCGTCGCCCGCGCGCTGCAGCACAGCTCGATCGCTATCCCGTTATTGCTGCTCTTGATCATTTATCTTCTGGGAACGCTTAAGGCTCACATTCGCCTGAAGGCGATAGTTTTGCTTTTACCCAGGTACAAAAGGGAGTTGCGCCGCGGCTGGATCTTTCACCTGGTTCTGTGGCCATTCACTTCAGCGCTTTATCTTTGGAACGCGCTGGTTGCTGCTGCTTCGCGTCGCATCAAGTGGCGCGGAATAACCTACGAATTGAAATCAGCTACCGAAGCTGTCATTATCGCCCGCGATTAGTGGAACAGACATTCCTGTTTGTCCAGAATTAGTAAAGCGGAAAGCGGGACAGACAGCAATGTCTGTCCTACACAAATGCCAAACAAAGCCGTACAACTGGTGCAGCTGCTACGCTCAACCAAACGCGAAAAGCGTCTGGGTACGGTCATCCTGTTTGTTACCTCGCGCTGCAACGCATTTTGTAAGACTTGTTTTTATCACGAAGAGTTAAATCAACCGGGCGATCTCACTTTCGAGCAGATCGAAAAGATTTCGCGCACGATGCCGCAGATTACTGACCTTTGGTTATCAGGCGGCGAGCCAACCTTGCGCCGCGACGTTACGCAGGTTATTGGAACGTTTGCGAGAAACAATCGGATCAATCGACTGATCATTCCGACAAATGGCCTGATCAAATCGCGCGTCTGCGAGATTGTCGATAATGCGCTAAGCGCGCACCCAAAGCTCGATCTCTACCTGAATATTGCGCTTGATGGTTACGGCAAGACTCACGATTGCATTCGGGGCGTTCCGGGAAACTGGGAAAAGGCGCTGGAATGTGTCGAGTCGCTTTATCCGCTGAAGGCGAAGTTCGGCGATCGTTTTCGCTTGAATGTTAATACAGTGGTTTGCGCTGACAACTTTACCGAAATCGAAAAGCTGGGCGAGTTCATGTGGCAGAACTTTCAGCTTGACGGCCAGTATTTCAACATCGTTCGCGGTGAGACACCGGTGGGCGACGAGATCAAGCAAGTGCCTCCGGAAGTATTGCCTGAGATTTACACCTTCGTTTCAAAGTTAACAAAGCGCTACGGCGATCGCATGTTCGCAGCCGATGACGCGAGCAAGCGTTTCGTGAAGAACGTGGCATATGTCGGTGCCATTACCACTCATTACCGCAATCAACACGCCAATTTTCAACAATCGACTGCGTGGCCTTTTCCGTGTACTGCCGGCGAGACAACTGCGGTGATTGATTACAACGGCGACGTACGCGCCTGTGAGTTGCGCGAAAAGTTTGCGACGCTTGCCGATTATGATTATGACTTTGCTGCGCTGTGGGCAGCACACGAGCGCCGCGCCGAACTTGATGCGATTGATGGCGGCAAAGCTTGCTGGTGCACGCACGTCTGTTTCATACACGACTCCATGCGTCACTCGCCGCGCGCTCTGCTTTACGAAGTGCCGAAAAATTTTCTAACGCGAGAGAATTGGCAGTGATGACAACAGAGAATAACGAAGAAATCAATCGTAAAAGTGGTATCGCTTACGGCGCCGCGTTGACGCTGTTTGCTTCCGTCATCTCATTGGCCGGTATTGGCTGGCTGGCCGACCGTTGGTTCGGTACACGGCCGTGGTTGTTGGTGGCGGGCGTAGTGCTTGGCTCGATAATCGGTTTTTATCAGTTCGTGAGACTGACATCACAACTGTAGTGCAAACTGCCAAGTTGCGTACCGCGCCAGATCATCTGTTGATTCATTAAGCCTTGGTGGCATGAGGTCAGTACCACCACGCGGTAGCGGGTGGGTCCTTGATTCAGTTCTCGGCCCTACGGATATAGCATTGATGCTGTGAAAATCGCTTTAGGTGCGCGGGACCCACCCGCTACCGCGTGGTGGTACTGACCTCATGTCACTGCAACGAGTGATTGAAGAGCGTTAGATGATGGGGGCTGCTCAAGCTGCACTTGGTAGCTGCATCCCACCTACCTCGACAATCAGACGATTTCCTGTGTAAAATCCCCAGCTTTGCTAATGAACGAAACCACCAACAATGAAGGTGCCGAACTGTTTTCCGCGAGCGGCGGTGACGCTACCAACCGGCGAATTTTTCGCAGCATGATCGTAGTAGTTATCCTCGCGGTCGGCGCGAGTCTGCTTTTTGCGCCCTGGCGCTTCAGCACCGGATTGTTATTGGGCGGTCTGCTGTCTTTGCTGAACCATTATTGGCTGACAACTTCCACCACTGCGGCGTTCAGTGTGCTGATTGACGGACAGAAGCCGCGCCTAAGTCTTGTTCAATACGTCCTCAGATACGCGGTCATCGGGTCAGTGATTGTGCTGGCCTACAAATTCAGAATTGCATCCGTGCCGGCGCTTATCGCGGGCCTTTGTAGTTTTGTTTTCGCCCTCTTTGTCGAGGCGTTTAGAGAATTCTACTTCGCAATTATTCACCGAGAGGAAATCATTTGATGTTGTTGGAAGCGGCCGCGGCGGGCGCAGAACAGGCTGAACAATCAGCGGAACATACTCCAATCATCGTGGAGTTTGTAAATCACTACTTTGGCGAGTGGGCGTACAAGTTTGAGATGACGTATACGCATCCGCTCTGGACGAAATTCTTTGCCAAATTCGGCACTACGCCGGAAGCAGTGTTTGGTCCATACACGCCTGAGAATGCGATCCCCTGGTACACGGTGATGTTCGTGATCGCCTGCGTCCTGAGCGTGGCGATTATATGGATTTTGAAAGGGCAACTTTCAGAAGAGGAACCTGGTTCCGGACAACAAACGCTCGAACTGGGCGTGCTTGCTGTTCGCGGTATGCTCGAAGACATCATTGGCCCGCACGGTTTGCAATACTTTCCGGTTGTTATGACTTTTGCAGTGTTGATTCTGGTTTCAAACTTGATGGGCTTGTTTCCCTTGTTCATGTCGCCCACAGCGGCAACGAGCGTGACGTTCGCATTGGGTATTTCTTCTTTCCTTTACTACAACTACATCGGCATCAAAGAGAATGGACTGCTTGGTCACCTCAAGCATCTTGCCGGGCCGGTGTGGTGGATCTCGTGGCTGATTTTCCCGATTGAATTAATAAGTAACTTCATTAGACCGTTCTCGCTTGGCATACGTCTTTTCGGCAACATGTTTGCCGATGAAAAAGTGTTCAACACGATCACGCAATTAAAGCCTCCGTATTCATCGTTTATCATACCCAATCTCTTTATCGTCGTTCTGTTCTTGCTGAGCTTGTTTGTTTCAGCCGTCCAGACATTTGTATTCATCCTTCTGTCTCAGCTGTATTTGAGCGAAGTCTCGCATGCCCCACATGAGGAACATGAAGAGCATGTCGCGCATGATCATGCAATTGAAGCAGGGCACACGGAAGAAATGGCGTTGGCTTCATAATCACACGCGTCTCGAGCGATGCGGACACGCGCGTTCGCACACGTTGATACGCAGTTAACAACAGACGCTGGTTGTCGAAAAATAGAAAGGCTGCTGACAGTAATACATTTATCGGGTCTGCTTCGCAGGAGCGCCGTTGTTCGAGGGGCGGTGGATACCGGGAGCCGGCGAAATCATAAAAGTTCAGCACGTGATTCAAGACGACATCGCGTTTCATTACCTAACGAGAATTCAGGAGAAACTGAAAATGAGAAAACTCAACTTATTGCTATTCGCAGTGGCCGGGATATTGATGAGTGCGATGTCCGTCTTCGCACAACCCGGCGCCGCGACTCCGGCCGCCGATAACAACATCGGCTTGAAAGCACTTGCCGCCGGCGTTGGCTTTGCCATCGCCGTATTTGGTGGCGCCATCGGTCAATCGCGAATCGGCGCGGCGGCGTGCGAAGGCGCGGCGCGGAATCCCGGTGCAGCCGGTCGTATTCAAACGATGATGATTCTGGGCCTGGCGCTGATCGAGTCGCTGGTGCTTTTCGCGCTGGTCATTGTGTTCATCAAGACATAGGGAAGTAACCTTGGTTTGTGTTAATGCGAGCGAAGTGATTCTTCGCTCGCATTTTTTTGAACTGTCGCCGAGCCTGTAACGGTCCGCATGTTCTAAGGTTACTGAGGCAGTTTGAAGTTAGTCGACTTTCTCATTAGCACCGTGGCTTCAGCCCGGTGATCTGCCGGACACGTGGAAAGGAAAACCGTTTAAACGGTTTTCGGACTTGGTCGGGCCGAGGGTCACCGCGCTAAAGCGACGGTGCTACTGAAATAGGATACACAAACTGCATCAGTACTGTCTTAGTGTGTCTTTGCCGCTCTCTCACGCTATGTGATAGTCTGACTTCATCTCCCGGTAAGAAAAATTAGCGAGGCAGTAACTCTTCGATGAAAACATGTCCGAAGTGTGGCGCGGAATATCCGGACACGACTACGTTGTGTCCTTCCGACGGTATTGCGCTCGAGAAGACGGATGATTCTTTGCTCGGGCAAATACTCGCCGGGAAATACCGGATAGACGAACGGCTGAGCGAAGGCGGCATGGGAACTGTTTACAAAGGAACCCATGTGTTAATGGACAAGACAGTAGCCGTGAAGGTGCTGCGTCCTTCGCTGGCTGCCGACGAAAAAATTGTGGCGCGCTTTTCCCGCGAAGCGCGCGCTGCTTCCAAGATTTCTCACCCGCACGCATTGAGCGTCACTGATTTCGGCGAGGACGAAAACGGCACTGTCTTTTTGGTCATGGAATACGTTGACGGTCGGACCCTCAAGGACATCATCCGGCAGGAAGGACCGATGCCGCTGGCGCGCGTGGTTGAAATAATCAAGCAAGTCGGGAGCGCGCTTGATGCGGCTCATGCGCAGGGCGTCGTGCATCGTGATCTCAAGAGTGACAACATCATGTTGCTTAACACGATGAACGCTGACTACGCTCAGGTGCTGGATTTTGGCATCGCGAAAATCAAGGAACGAGATGGCGAATACGATCCGGGTCTGACTGCGCCTGATTTGGTTATTGGCACCCCGCAGTACATGTCTCCCGAGCAATGCTCGCAGGCGCCAGACATCGATGCGCGTTCAGACATTTATTCGCTTGGCGTAATCATTTACGAGATGCTGGTGGGCCATGTGCCCTTCACCGGCGTCTCGCCAACTGAAATCATGGTAAAGCAAATGCAGCAGCCGGCGCCGTCCATTCTCAATGAACGGAGCGATGTGCCGCCGGCAGTTGCGCAGGTAGTCGCGCGCGCATTGGAAAAATTGCCGCATGATCGATATGCCTCAGCGGGTGAATTGATTGATGATCTGACGATTGCCGCCGGCATGGAACCAGTTGCGGCTCGGCCTAACAGCAAACCGTTGGCGGTACCGACTGGTTCGGGTGGCCTCGTAAACGATGATCTGGATGAAGAAACAGTCGTGCGCAAGCGGATTACGACTCCCATGCATAAACCGTCGTTGCCGTACGAACCTTCGCCGATAACGAGTTTCAATCCGTGGAAGATTTTAGTGCCGTCAATTGTTGGATTGCTGGTGATCTTTGCGGCTATCTATGTGTTTACGCGTCGCTCGGCCACACCCACCACCGAAGCACAACCCGCTTCGGCGTTAACGACAGATCCCAATAGCCAGCCAGTTGAAGCTGCTTCACCGCCAACCGGTCAGGCGGAATCGGGAATACCAGCTGGCGGCACAACGAATCAGAATGTAAATGCGAACAAGGTGCCCTCGCCTTCACCGACCGACAATCCAAACGCCGCCGGCGACCCAAACATCAACGACAACGCGAATGACAATTCGAATCGGAAGAACCCTGCGTTGCCTTCGCCGACCCGACCTGTAGACGAGAAAGCAGCGCCCCCGCCGTCGACACCAAAACTTCCAACGCCGAAGCCAACGCTTCCGCCGCCGAGCAGTTCACCGCCTTCGTCGCCGCAAATAAATCCGCCTAATTAGTTTCAGCTTCAGGTAGAGCGGTCTGCCAGCTGATTTCGAATCATATCTATCAGGTGGGCTTCCTCTTCAATTGAGATTTTGATTTCCAACGCGTAGCAGGGCATCTCAAAGTGAAGTGACGAGAGTTTTACTGCGTCCTTAGCGGTAGTGAGAATACACCGCGCGCCTTTTCCTCTTGCTTCCGCCACAATGTTGTCCACGTCGCCTTGTTGATAATTGTAATGATCAGGAAAGGTTCGCTCGAATGCTAATTCATATCCCTCGCGAAGGAGATGATTAAAGAAAGACGTAGGATTGCCGACGCCACAAAATGCACCAACCGGCTGGGCAATGGCTGAAAAGTTGTCGACGGTCGCTCCATTTAGGCGGCGCAGTCCGGACGCGCTCATGTGTGAACGAAAGATCGGAGTTTGTCCAACTATCTTCTGTAGGGTTGTAGTAAGCGATGCGAGGTCGGTTGGTTCTTCAGTCCTTGTTAGCACCACGCAATCGGCGCGCGCCAAACCACTGAGCGGTTCGCGCAAATGACCATAAGGAAGCATGCCGCCGCCCCAGGGATTTGTTGCGTCAATCGTCACAATGTTTAGATCGCGGGCCAGCCGCAGGTGCTGGAAGCCATCATCCAGAACAAAAACTTCCGACCGCAAATTATCAATGGCCCACTGACCGGCCGCACTTCTATTCGAGTTACATAAAACAGCCGCGACTCCTAATAAGTTCGTGGCCAGTAGCAGTGGCTCGTCTCCCGCCGCCAGGACGTCGGCCAAAACTCTGTGACCGTCGCTAACGACCACCTGTTGATTGGGATTTTGCCGGCGATAACCGCGGGTCAAAACACAAACCCGCTTGCCTTCATTAGCGAGAACGCGACAAACCCAGTCCACCAACGGCGTCTTTCCGGTTCCACCCGTCGTGATGTTGCCAACGCTGATAACAGTCGCCTTAAGTTTGGAAACAGAAAACAGCTTGCGGCGATAAGCTGCGAGACGCAGCCGAGTTGCTACGCTGTAGAGCGCGCTGAAAGGTGGAAGGATGAGAGAGTTTGCAGCCTTCATCAGGTTCTCGCGTGGTTGCGATGAAGCGTCGTAGCGGTTTCCGCAGGCACAACTCTGTTAGCCAAGAGGTCTTTCAACAATTCCATAGTTCGTTCAGTGGCGCCGCGGTTTTGGTTAACGAGTTGTTTTGCGCGTTCGCCAATGAGTCTTTGCTTATCGGGCTCAGTCAGGAATTTCGCAAACAATTTCTCCAGCTCCAGCGCGGTGTCTGAATCAGGCATTGCAGGCAACTGGACGATAGCTTTCGCGCGAACAAATGCTTCAACAATTTCCCGAAAATTGTAAGTGTGCGCGCCAGTCAGAATACACGCACCCACAGCAGCGGGCTCGAGTATGTTATGCCCGCCAGTCTTCGCGATGCTGCCGCCGACAAAAACGATCGTTGCCAGCGGATAGACTGACTGCAATTCGCCAATAGTGTCGAGCAGGACCACTTTCGCGGTTCCGTCAGTGGCTTGCTGTGATGCACTCCTGCGGGCCCAGGAAATACCCGACGCTTCTATGAGTGCAGCTACTTCGCCAAACCGCTCGGGATGCCGCGGCGCGATCAGCAACCGCGCCGTCGGTACTGTGTGCGCTATTAATTGCTTAACGGCTTCGATGACAATTCGTTCTTCCGGCGCGTGAGTGCTGGCCGCCAGGATCAATGGTGAATCGCCGGTGAAGTTGAAGCGCGCGCCCAACACCGCGGTCAATTCGTCATTCAACGGTAACGTGCCCGCGTCGAATTTCAGACTGCCAGACACTTTGACTTTTTCCGTCGCGATTCCCAGCAGCCGCAGGCGGGCCGCATCGGGTTCAGTCTGCATGATGGCCAAACTAACGCCGCGCAATACTCGCGACATAAAACCTCGAAACAGGCGATAGCGGCGATACGATCGTTCAGACAGCCGGCCGTTCAAGACGACTGCCGGAATCTGTTGTTGCTCGCACTCGCGCAAGAAGCCGGGCCACAGCTCTGTCTCCATAATCAACACCGCTTCAGGTCGCAGGGCTTTTAGTGTTCGGCGCACGGTCCAACGCCAGTCGAAAGGGAAGTAAAAAATCTTTTCAGCATTGTTCTTGAAAATCTCGCGGGCAAGGTTTTGTCCGGTTAGCGTGGTAGTCGAAATTGCGATGCAGAAATTGGGAAGTTGTTTCTTGAGTTCCAGCACCAGCGGACGTGCCGCCTGAGTTTCCCCGACGGAAACGCAGTGGATCCAAATCAGCGGTTGGCCGGTTACAGGTGAGAGCGTGCCAAGGCGTTCGCGAAATCCGGCGACGTACTTGCCATGGCGAAAAGCATCGTAGAGAAAGCGAGGCAGCAGGATGAGAAAACCAACAGCGAGCAGAAGGCTGTAGATAAAGTACATAAAAGTGGCAGGTAACAGGTGACAAGTGACAAGTGAGAATAAGTTCTTAACCTGTCACTTGTCACCTGTCACTTGTCACTATTTAGCACGTTCAATGTAGCGTCCTTCGGTGGGATCAACGCGAATGCGGTCGCCTTCGTTCACAAAGGGCGGCACGGTCACGGTAACTCCATTTTCAAGCGTTGCCGGTTTGTTTACGTTGGAAACAGTTGCGCCCTTCATTGTCGGTTCGGTTCTAGTAACGGTCAATTCCATTGAAGCCGGCAAATCAATCCCAATGGGCGCCCCTTCAAAAAACTCGGCCTGTAATTTCAGCCCCGGCGTTAACCACTGGGCGGCATCACCAAGATCTTCTCCGCTTAGAGCGACCTGCTCGAAATTCTCGGTGTTCATGAAATGATGGTGTGAACCGTCGGAGTACATATACTCCATTTCATGCTGCTCGAGCGCCGCGCGTTCAATCGTGTCAACCGAACGAAAGCGGTGCTCGAATGACGAGCCGGTCTTGATGTTTCTGAGTTTCGTCTGAATCATTGCGCGCAAATTTCCGGGCGTGTGATGGCGAAATTCCATCACCTTGCACGGCTCGCCTTCAAATAGAAGCACCATTCCCCGGCGAATTTGAGTTGCAGAAATAGCCATAACTTTAAGAAGTTCTCCGTCTAAGCGTTGTTTAATTAACCGCGAGCTTGGCGAGCGATCGGGGCCGTATTTGAATGCGTAGTCTAGCGAGGCCCGCGTAGCTTTGTCCAGCGAGGTAGCCATTGCCAATCCAATCCCTAATGCTCGCAGGCGGCGTTGAACCAGGAGCAATAAAAAGGCGGCCTTGCCAGAGTCAAAATCGATTCCAGCTTGACCGCCTTTTTGAGGAGCCCACCTACCTCGTTTTAATTAACGTTCCATTAGTCGAAAGGTTCCAATTTGAAACTACGCTGCACGTGCCCGCGGAACGCGGCGCTGGCGAGCTGCCTGCTCAAGCCAGGTTTGCGCCTGTTGATACTTCGAAAATCGCTTTTCATCGAGACGAAATGCGGCTGTATGGTAATAGCGGCGTCCATTGATGATCCTTGCCGCGTGCTTGATGTGAAGCATCTCGTGATAAAGGATGAACTCGACAAACCATTCAGGCACCTGAGGCGAGTCGAGCGACTTGCTGATCGTGATCGTTTCGTGCACGCGATCGTGATGTCCCAGAATGCTTCGCGTACGGCGCTGCGACCACGTGATCGTCGGTTTGGGCAGAGCAGACTCAAAATAGCGACGGTTTATTTTCGAAAACAACCGATCAAGATCGTAGGTGCCGCCCTGGGCGCTGGAAATCATCTTCCGGCCGCGCCGCTTCCGCGCAATATCGGACGAACGCATAACATCAGGCATCATCGAATATTCGCGATAAGTGCGTTCATACGCAGCCGGCACCCGTTTTCCAAGAAGTCTGGCCACCAGGACAAAAGCAAGAGCGCGCATTACTTCCGGTGGCGAAGGTTTACAAATGTCTGACAGCCTTACGTGTACATGGCCTGAGCGGAGCCTGATTGTGTGGTGAAGGCCGGCATAGGGATAGAAGCGCACGTCAATGACGGGCAGCGGACGGTTGCGGCCGAGCTGGTGAAAAGCATCGACAAAAAACTTTTTCACCTCGTCCATTGTCCACTTCTCCTTGCAACCGTGCTGGTGTGGTAGTTATTCAACTGTTGTTTCCAATTTCCCCGGAGAGAACTTCTGACTTTAGCTCGCACTGTCGGCCCCGAGGGCTTGGGTACTGAAAGTCGGCGGGCTGCCATAATCTTACGGAGACCCTCGGCGAGCGTCAATTGAAGTGGATGAGGGACCGAAAAACCCAGCAAAAAGGACGAATTTGTAAGGCCAGACGAGTGACCCGGCGCCCCCCGAACCCCTGCTCACTGATGCTGGTTGGTAGCCTTAAGCATGCGAGAACACCTGGAAACCAACGCAGGGAACTCACATTAAGACATTGAACGAGTGTGACTTAGCTAACGGCGAGCAAACAGTCCAAACTGTTTGCAGCGTTCTACTCTATTCTCTATACTGCGATCAGGTGATTTGGCTTTAAAGTCTTCCGCTTCGCCCATTGATCGCCGCTGGAAACCAGTGACTGAAGTTTTTGCAACGCCCGGCTCCTAGAGTAGTAATTCATGCCCCGTCATCACTCAAGTATCCATACGACAGACCCGGACGCCATCGATCATCGTGCCCAGACCGTGCTCGCGGCACTGATTAAGGAGCACCTCGGCTCGGGTGAGGCAGTCAGTTCGCGGGTGCTTGCTGATCGTTTTGGCGGAACTTCAGGTTGGAGCTCGGCGACTATCAGAAACGTGTTGGCGGAGTTGGAAGAGGCTGGTCTGGTTGAGCAGCCTCATACTTCAGCAGGTCGAACGCCAACCGATAAGGGTTATCGTTATTACGTCGATAACACACTTGAAGAAGCACGCCTCTCCAAAGCCGACCTGCGGACAATCGACAAGGTGTTTGCCTCAACCGGTCTTGATTCAGCGACCTCTTCCGACCGCGTAATGGAGAAGATGTCGCACGCGCTTTCTGAATTGTCTGAAAATGTCGGCATCGTCATCTCGCCTTCTCTGGCCGACAATCGCCTGAATCACATCGAATTTGTTCAGCTGTCCGACAGACGCATCCTGGTAGTGTTAGTTACTACTGCAAATACGGTGCATAACAAGATTATCAGACTGGAAAATCAAATTACGCAGGATGAACTCGAAAGCACGGCGCGTTATCTTAACGTCGAGTTTAGCGGCAAAAGCCTGGTGACGATTCGCGCCGAGATTCTCGAATTGATGAGGCAGGAGAAGGCCCTTTACGATCGTTTGCTGCGAAATGCAATCCTGCTATGTGACATGAGTCTCGCAGGCGAAGACACAGTCGGGGGCGACGTCTATGTTGATGGTGCTTCGAACATGCTCACTAAACCTGACTTTGTTGATATCGAGAGGATGCGGGAACTGTTTCGGACCTTTGAAGAAAAGTCCCGCCTTATCAAGATATTGAATGAGTGCGTGGCACGTGACCAGATTTCCGTGGCCGGCGACGTACACGTTGTGATCGGACGCGAGCACCCCAACCCTTCCCTGCGAAACTGCGCTTTGATAACCGCACCATACCGGCTCAGTTCCAACGAACATCTTGGCACGTTAGGTGTTGTGGGTCCGATGAGGATCGAGTATTCACGCATCATGGCTATGGTAAACTACATGGCGCGGCTGATTGAGCGGCGGCTCAATGATGAAGCCCGCGCGTGAAGTCCTTCTTAACCTTGGCAGAATTTAAGTGAACGACATGGCTCCTGATGACAAGGGAAACAGGGCGAACCGCATTCCGGTTGATTTTCTGGATGGCAACGAAGAAGGCGATTTCGAAGCCGTGTCGAATGAATCGGAGACCCTTGACGAAGTGACCTCCCCGAAGCCTGAATCCGGCCCGGATCCCGATCACGAGACCTTTGATGATTCAGATCCTCCGGTGCGCTCATCCCCGCAGGCTGATGGTTCACCCGCGGATGTCCCGCCAAACGCGGGCGGTCCGGAAGTGGCTGAGTTGGTGGCGACGCGAGCGGAGCTGAAGAGACTTGAAGGTGAAGTGAAAGACTTGCGTGATGGTTTGGCCCGGCGCCAGGCTGATTTTGAGAATTACCGCAAGCGCATGGAGCGGGAACGCACAGAAACTTATAACCGCGTCGTGGCTGATATCGCGGCCAAGCTCTTGCCGGTTCTGGATAACTTAAAACGAGCGCTGGAAACGGAAGCATCAGTTGAAGCGAGCGAATCTGATGAGTTTCGCCACTTTCTCAGCGGCGTGGATTTAATATATAAACAGTTGAATGGAGTCTTGGATGCATTTGGAGTAAAGCCTATCGCAGCCGAAGGTGAGCAGTTCAATCCCCACCTTCACGAAGCGGTGGTGACCGAGGAAACTGACGACTACGAGCCGGACACCGTCATGCAGGAAATAGTTCGCGGATTCAAACTCGGCGACAAACTGATCAGACCATCGCTTGTAAAAGTCGCTGTCAAAAAATGACCATGCTCTACCAATAGGGATTCACAAATATGGGAAAAGCCATAGGCATTGACTTGGGCACGACAAATTGCTGCGTTTCCGTTCTGGAAGGCGGGGCCGTACAGATTGTGCCCAACAAAGAAGGCGGCAGAACCACACCCAGCGTGGTGGGTTTCACGGACAAGGGAGAGCGTTTGGTCGGACAGATCGCGAAACGCCAGGCTGTGACCAACGCTGCGAACACTGTCTATGCCGTCAAGCGATTGATTGGCCGCAAGTACAATTCGCGCGAAGTACAACGAATGCGCGATACTTCGGCGTTTGAGATCGTCGATTCGCCAAACGGCGACGCGCGCGTGCGCGTGCAGGGCCGCAGCTACAGTCCGCCTGAACTTTCGGGAATTGTGCTGCAACGCCTGAAGGCCGCGGCGGAGGATTTTCTCGGCGAGTCGGTAACCGACGCGATTATCACGGTCCCCGCCTATTTCGACGACCTACAGCGTCAGGCGACTAAGGATGCCGGCAAGATTGCCGGATTAACAGTCGAGCGACTCATCAACGAACCAACTGCGGCGGCGCTCGCTTACGGGCTGGGCAAATCCGAGGTCGAGCGCATCGCCGTCTATGATTTGGGGGGCGGCACGTTTGACATCTCGATCCTTGAGATGAGCGACGGGGTGTTCGAGGTATTGTCCACTTCCGGAAATACTTTTCTCGGCGGCGAAGATATTGATGAGCGCATTATGAATTGGATGGCGGATCAGTTTCTAAGCGACACCGGAATCGATCTACGCAAGGATCGGCTGGCCCTACAGCGTCTGAAAGAAGTGGCCGAGCGCGCCAAGTGTGAACTGTCGTCTGCGACTGAAACGAACATCAATTTGCCGTTTATTGCGGCGGACGCGACTGGTCCAAAACACTTCAATAAGCCGCTGACTCGGGATGAGTTTGAAAAGCTGGTTGGAGATCTAATCGAGCAAACCATAGAACCATGCCGGCGCGCGCTTCAGGACGCGAAACTTCAACCGTCTGATATCGACAAAGTTATCCTGGTCGGGGGTCAGACCCGCTCGCCCATAGTTGAGCGTACAGTCGAGAAAATTTTTGGCAAGAAACCCTCGGCGGAAATCAATCCCGATGAAGTTGTAGCCATGGGCGCCGCTATTCAGGGCGGCGTGTTGACTGGCGAAGTTAAAGACATTGTGCTGCTCGACGTTTTACCGTTGAGTCTGGGGTTGGAAACGCGGGGCGGTTTGTTCACCAAGATCATCGATCGCAATTCGACCATTCCGCTGCGCAACAGCCTGACGTTTACCACCGTCGTTGATAACCAAACGTCGGTCGAGATTCACATCCTCCAAGGCGAGCGCGAAGTTGCTGAAGGCAATCGGTCGCTTGGAAAATTCGAATTGGTCGGCATACCGCCCAGCCCGCGCGGCGTGCCACAAGTCGATGTGTCTTTTGAAGTGGACGCCAACGGTATCGTTTCCGTTTCGGCGCAGGACAAAGCGACCGGACGCGAACAGCAGATGCGCATTACGCCAACGTCAGGCCTGGCGCCCGACGAGATTCAGCATCTGATCAAAGAGGCAGAGACATTTGCTGAGACCGATCGCGATGCGAAAGAGGTCGTCGTCTTGCGCAACAAGCTTGAGTCGTTGTTGCGAAACACGCAGAAGTCGTTCACCAAGTTTGGCGGAATGCTTTCGGCTAACGATCAGGAGATCGCGGACCGCGTCTTTGGCGAGGCTGAGGCAGCGGCGAATGCTGAAGGTCGCGAGCCAATAAACAAGGCACTGACGGCGCTCGAGCGAGTGGCAGCCCAGCTCACCAGCGCGATGATGAACCCGACAAATGATACGGCACCCAAAAGCGCTGGGGATTCAAATTAGTTTCACAGCATATTTTTGAGTTTTGTTTGACCAAATTTAGAACGAAAGGTTTTAAGAAATACTGAATGAGTAAGCGAGATTATTACCAAATTTTAGGAGTGAGCCGCACCGCCACCGACCCAGAGATAAAAAGCGCCTACCGGCGCTTAGCTGTTAAGTACCACCCCGACAAAAATCCGGACGATGCAAGCGCGGAAGAAAAGTTTAAAGAAGCAGCGGAAGCTTACGGTGTGCTTGCCGATGCCAATCAGCGGCAGCGCTATGATCATTTCGGCCATGCCGGCGTTTCGAATGCTGCTGGCCAAAGCTGGGGTGCTCCCGGGTTTAGCGGCATCGAAGATATCCTTGGCGATCTTTTCGGTTTCGGCGATGTTTTCGGAAGTGGTCGTGGCGGCGCGCGCCGTTCAACTGCGCAACGCGGCGCTGACTTGCGTTACGATCTCGAAATCACTTTGGAAGAAGCCTACGCCGGGATGACTGCGCAACTGCGAATCCCCCGGCTGGAAACTTGCGAAACCTGTAAAGGCAACGGTGCTGCGCCTGGATCGCAACCCGAAACGTGCAGCAACTGCGCCGGCTCAGGCCAGGTGCGGTATCAGCAGGGATTCTTTTCAGTCGCGCGCACCTGTCAAAACTGCCGTGGCGCTGGACGCGTCGTGAAAAACCCGTGCACAGAGTGTCGTGGCGCTGGTCGCGTTGAGCGCGAGAAGCAGATGGAGGTCAAGATCCCCGCGGGTGTCGAAACCGGCTCGCGTCTGCGCGTGCAGGGTGAAGGCGAGGCTGGCACACAGGGTGGACCATCCGGCGATCTGTACGTTGTGATCCATCTTGCCGAACACGAACGTTTCGAACGGCAGGGAAGTAACCTTTACATCTCGCTGCCGATCGCTTTCGCGCAGGCTGCCCTGGGCTCCGACGTTTTCGTAGCGACTATCGAGGCCGAAGAGAAGATCAAGATTCCCACGGGCACGCAGACGGGGACTGTGTTTCGCTTGAAAGGCAAAGGCATGCCGGTGCTCGGTGGCCGTGGCCGCGGCGACTTGTTTGTCTCCGTGAGCGTGGTTACGCCTACTTCCCTGACGCGCGAACAGCGAAAGCTGCTAGAACAACTGGCAGTAGTTGAAGACAAGGACCTCGAAGATAAGGGCCTGGTAGATAAAGTTCGCGACATTTTTGGATAGCTCCAGATCATCGCGGCTTTGCCGCTCGATGTGCGGAAGGTCTCTGACCTTCCGTTGGCATCAGCAATTTAATGGGCTACGCCCTCAAACGTTTCAATCATTAACCCATTTCCATAAACATTCGTGCGGACAGCACGATGATGGAGCCGTCATGAACTTCCCCCATCCCAAACTACAAATCCTTTGTTTTGCCATCCTGCTTGCGTTTGCATCCTTGACTGTTAACGCCCAGGACAGCGTGGCGCGCTGGCAAAATTTTGATTTCACCAAGTCTGCTCTCGAACCCGCTGATGTTTCGGGTCTTGCGCTCGAAGATTTGACCTTGATGCGTGGCATTGTTTTCGGCCGTCATGGCCGCGTCTTTAAGGACGCCGCGATCCGCACGTACCTCGAGGCGCAGGATTGGTACAAAGCCAATTCCAACTTTCAAAACTCGATGCTCAACGCGACCGAGCGCAGTAATCTCGATCTGATTCGCGTGGCCGAAGCGAGCAAACATGAAACTTTGCAGCCGGGCGACATGCGTTACTGGCGCACGCGCGCGCTGACGCCGCGGAAGCTTGGCAAACACAGCGGCGCAGAGTGGCTGGTGCTGCGTTCCGAAATTGAGGCGATTCACGGCAAGCGTTTTGAAAGTGATCCGTGGCTACAGCAGTACTTCGACGAGCGGTACTGGTACAAGGCCGGCGATAAATATGATCCGAAGTCGCTGTCCGCGATCGAACAAAAGAATCTTGCCACGCTTACTCTGGCGCAGAAACGTTCACGCAAAGTGGCGCTCGCGCCCGGCGACATGGAGTTGTTTGAGAACCGCTTGATCTCTGAGCAGATGCTGCATGGGTTGAGTCTTTACGAATTGCGCCTACTGCGCAATGAGGTTTACGCGCGACATGGTCGTTCATTCCAGGCGCCCTGGCTGGCGCAGTATTTCTTCAGCCAGCCCTGGTACCAGCCGGATGAAAACTTCAAGGATGAACAACTTTCCGGCTCTGATAAGACAAACGTCGAGACGATAGTTGCTTACGAAACGAAGGTCCATGACGACCTTAGCCGCAAGCCGATAACGCGCAGTTTGCTCGAGGGTTTATTTGTTGAAGACGCAAGCCAGATGCGGCAGGAGATTTACGCTCGTCGGGGCAAGGTCTTCAAAGAGAAATGGCTGCAAAAATATTTTGAAAGCCTCGCCTGGTATAAAGCCGATCCGAATTTCACCGATGCGCAGTTAACGGATCTGGAAAAGCGGAACATCGCGACCATTGCCGCTTACGAGAAAAAGGCGGTGAGCGCCGCGAGCGTCATCGAAGGTTGATAAGGCCAACTCCCGGCCCCGCGTGACGAGGCCAAGACAAAACAAGTAAGCAGAAAGCAGTAGGCGGTAAGCAGTAAGCAGTAAGCAGAGAATGTCCGACAAACTTCAGTGTGTCGAACATCTTTGTAAAGCGACAAACTGAAGTTTGTCGGACATTACAACCGGTAACGAACTTTCGCCTTTCGCAGCGCGTCCTCTTGATTGTCAAGGTTCTGCAAACGGAGCGTCACATCAGCATTCAAGTCAAAGCCCGCGCACTCGCCCGCTTGTAGTTTCACTGTTCCCGCGGCTGCAATCATCGCCGCGTTGTCCGTCGAGAGATGCAGTGAAGGGAAGTAAGCGGGCATGCCGAGTTGTGCTGCCGCTTTACTCGCCGCTACACGCAAAGCACCGTTGCATGCAACCCCGCCGGCGACAATCAAAGTTCTTGGTCCATACTCTTCTGCGACGCGCTCGGTAGTTCCCACTAAAGAACGAATAACAACGCTCTGGAAACTCGCAGCGAGATCCTTGATTGCCTGTGATGGCGCAGCGCCGTTTGCGACCGGGCGCACCCCGCTTTCGCGAACGTATTTCGTCACCGCAGTTTTCAATCCACTAAAACTGAAATCAGTTGAGCCATCGCCCATGCGCGGCACCGAAAACTTGACTGCTTTCGGATCACCTTCGCGCGCGAGCTTTTCGATTATTGGCCCGCCTGGATAACCAAGCCCCAGCATCTTCGCCACTTTGTCGAAAGCTTCGCCGGCCGCATCATCGCGCGTGCGGGCCACGACTTTGTATTTGCCGGGCTCAGGAACGAAGAACAAATTGGTGTGGCCGCCGGAAACAACCAGCGCCAGCGCCGGATATTCAACCGGCGGATTTTCGAAGGCGACGGAATAGATGTGGCCTTCAATGTGGTTTACGCCGACGAGCGGTTTTTCCAGTGCAAAAGCCATTGCCTTCGCATAGGACACGCCGACCAACAACGAACCAACCAAACCTGGTCCAATCGTTACTGCGATGCCATCAATGTCATTCTTGCGGATGTTCGCGCGGGTAAACGCTTCTTCAACGATAGGCACAATCTTGTCCAGGTGTTCGCGCGAAGCTAGTTCGGGAACGACGCCGCCGAAACGTTTGTGAGTTTCGATTTGGGAAGCGATAACAGACGAAATGATTTCACGGCCATCGCGCACAATGGCCGCAGCGGTTTCGTCACACGAGGTTTCGATTCCAAGAACGAGCATGAAAAGATTCTAGCAACGATTCGTGAGGTGGCGAAACAGGACCAGGCGATGATTGACGAAGCGGCTATGCCGTCTGATGTGCGGAAGGTCTACGACCTTCCGTGAAGGTGATCGATAAATCGGGGCTGCGCCCCAGGATCGGGGCATAGCCCCAAAAATATTTGAAGTGGGCCGAACGGTGGGGCGGAGCCACCACCGCACATCAGACGGCAGAGCCGTTGGGTGCGTTTCGAGTGTCTCCGCCTCTGCGCTCTTCAATCCCTCTGTCTCCGTGTGGTGAATCTGTATAAAGGCAATTTTCATCGCAGAGACACAGAGAGAACACTGAGGCTGCTCAGAGACGGATTAACTCATCACGGCCTTGAAGGCAGAGACGAAAGCTTCCATCTGCGGTTTGGTGCCGATCGTCACGCGCATGAAGTTTGGCATCGCAGGAAACAAACGGCCCACTTGCACACTGTGGTCACGCATGGCCGCGATGACTGGTCTGACTTCGCGCCGCAGGTCAATCATCATGAAGTTGGCGTGTGACGGAATGAATTTGTAACCTGACTTATCGAGCTCAGAATAGACATAGTTCTTGACTTCTGTATTGCGGCGACGGCCCTGCTCAACTTGTTCAGCATCCTGCACACTTGCGATTGCCGCCACCAGCGCCATGATGTTCAGGCTGTCCCAGGTCTGCTGCGCGCGCATGCGTTCGATTAGCTCCGGCCGCGCCACGCAATAGCCGCAACGTAATCCCGCCATGCCGTAGATTTTCGAGAACGTGCGCGCCACCACGAGGTTTGGATACTGCGCAACCAGCGGAATAACACTCTCATAGTTGTTCGACTCCGCGTAATGATGATAGGCCTCGTCAACCAGCACAATGGTTTGCGCCGGCAGTTTGGCGAGGAACGCCCGTAGTTCTGCTTTCGGTGTGATACTCGCCGTCGGGTTGTTTGGATTGCAGATGTAAATCAAGCCTGCATTTTTCTCCGCCAGCATCTTCGGCAAATCGTGAGCGTAGTCAGTAGTTAGATTTATCTTTACGACGTCTGCACCGGCCACGGCCGCATGCACCAGAATGGCTTCGAAAGTAGGATGCGGAACCAGCAACTTTTTGCCGGGACCGGTAAACGCCGCGGCGGACACTTTCAAAATTTCACCCGAACCATTTCCCAAAAGAATCTGATTGCTTGAAACGCCGTTCAGTCTCGCCAGTGCCTCGACGAGCAATCCTTGGTGTTCGTCCGGATAACGCCAGGCCAGACTGAAGGCATCCGTCATCGCTTTCACGGCCATTGGCGATGGTCCGTAAGGATTTTCATTTGAGTTCAGGCGCACCAGCGTTGCAGTGTTGCCAACCAGCCACAATGTTGGAGTTGACATCGCAAACGATGGATTCAGCGCCGCATACGCAGCGCCGGCACCCAGAACCTTTGCAAAACCGCGGCGCGAAAGAGATATGTTCATGGATCCTCCTCAAAATTTGAGAGGCGGCTGAAGGAGTCAGCGCTTCATGGAAAAGAAACTCAGTGCGGAGTCGCCCTGCTTGAGTATTCGGCTGCGGATTATACTCCCAACCGCATCGGGTAAACTATTTTTATGATGATGCTCGACGACAAGCAGGCCATCCTCTGCTAACAATGTTCCGTTGTTGTTTTCACCAAACAATTCGATAACCGATAGATAATCCGTCGCGTAAGGTGGATCAAAGAAAACAATGTCCCAGGGCGCCGCTTTTTGTTTGAGACTGCGCGAAAGGTAATCAGCGGCTTCGGCCTGGACCACTTCCGTTTGCTCTTCAGGGACGCGGCATAGGTCGAGGTTCGCTTCAACCAGCGCGCACATCCTCCGAGACTTATCGACAAACGTAGCGTTGCTCGCGCCGCGCGAGAGCGCTTCGATGCCCACCGCTCCCGAGCCGGCACAGAGATCGAGAAAGCGCGCACCTTCGATTCTCGGCGCAATGACGTTGAAGAGTGTCTCGCGCAGACGATCGGAAGTTGGCCGTACTTGAAGGGAAGGCGGGCTCTTCAGATTTCGGCCGCGGTATTTTCCGGCAATGATTCGCACAAGGGAGTTCCAAGTTTCAAGTTTCAAGTTCCAAAAGGTTCGTTACCTGGGACTAGGTGTATTTTCTGCCCACCATCTCAGACTGCCTTAGGTATTTGATTAAACCTGACAACACTCGACTTACTTCAATGGCCATTTCTGAAATGGATCGGAATTGCGCATCGGTGATGTATTCTTGATCCAAAGCTACGTATAACTGCGCTCGTGCTTCGCCACAGGAACCTTTGGCTATAGAGAGGAATTGAACATATTCCTTGTTTCCATCTCTTTCAAAGCCTGCGGCGATATTCGAAAGGATCGAGATGGAAGCCCGCCGAAGCTGATCTCGAAGCGGGAAGTCTTTCGAGAACTTAAAACCCAGGCTAATAGAGTAGATCGACTTAGTTAACTCGCGGGCTTTCTTCCAACAGTCTATGTCTTCAAATCGCTCTATCTTTGACATCGGCACCTCCAGGTGGAAAATAGTTGATACTTGGAAGTTGGAACTTGAAACTTGGAACTTATCCGACTGCGGCCAAGCCGAAGCGAGCGTTCGAGCGCACCCGTTGAAGCATCTTTGCGGTATCGGCCGACTTGTCGCCTTTTGCCAAATAGTATTCAGCCTCTTTCTGCGCTGCATCAAGAATTCTCTGGTCGCGCACCAGATTAGCGATGCGAAATTCCGGCAGGCCTGATTGCCTGGTGCCCAACAATTCGCCCGGCCCACGCAGTTCGAGATCCTTCTCGGCAATCTTGAAACCGTCATTCGTCTCTGCCATGATTCCAAGACGTTCGGTGGCCACACTGGTCTTCGTGTCAGAAGCCAGCAGCACGCAATAACTTTTCTCGGCGCCGCGGCCGACGCGCCCGCGCAGTTGATGAAGTTGCGACAAACCAAATCGTTCCGCATGTTCGACCACCATCATCGATGCGTTGGGCACATCCACGCCGACTTCGATCACCGTCGTTGAAACCAGCATCTGAATTTCTCCAGCAACAAAACGACGCATGATTTCTTCTTTATCGGCTGATTTCATTTTGCCGTGAACAAGGCCTACCGAGAACTTTGGAAACACTTTGTCGCGCAAGTATTCATATCTGCGCGTCGCATCTTTCAGATCCATCTTCTCCGACTCTTCAACCAGTGGATAGACCACATAGACCTGCCGGCCGGCGCGCACTTCGCGCGCAATCATTTGTTTCACCTCGAAACGTTGTTCCTCGCCTAGGACCAGCGTTTCGATTGGCGTTCTTCCGGGTGGCATCTCATCGATAACTGAAACATCAAGATCGCCGTAGATGGTCATGGTCAGCGAGCGCGGAATCGGCGTTGCAGTCATGACCAGCACGTCCGTGTTCAGACCACGCGCGCGCAACTCCGCGCGTTGCATCACACCAAAGCGATGCTGCTCGTCAATAACTGCCAGGCCGAGTTTATTAAAAGATACCGACTCCTGAATCAGCGCGTGCGTGCCGATGCAGGCATGAATCTCGCCGGCCGCAAGTTCAAGCTGAAGCTTTCTTTTTTCCGCGGCGCGCAACGAACCCGTCAACAGCTCAACTCGATACGGCGCTTTTGCGAGCAGCCGCTTGATGTTGCGTGCGTGTTGTTCGGCCAGAATTTCCGTCGGGGCCATCAGCGCGGTTTGGTAGCCGCTCTCCATTGCAGCCAGCATCGCAATTAACGCAACGATAGTCTTGCCACTGCCCACATCGCCTTGTAGCAGCCGGTTCATTGGCGCGGTAGATTGCAAATCTCTAAAGATTTCCTTAACGACGCGGCGCTGCGCCTCAGTTAGTTTGAACGGCAGCACCGAGCCAATGCGCAGTTTTGTGGCCCGATCGAGTTTGATTACAGATGCCTTTGTTTCTTTCGTTCGCTTGCCGCGCTTCAAGGCGATTGCCAGCACTACCCAAAAGAAATCTTCAAAGATCAGACGAAGATGAGCGGGACTGCGCGATTGTTCGTACAACGTCAGGGCCGTATCGTCGGTTGGAAAATGAATGGCTCGCAATGCCACGCCGCGATTGATAAGTTTTTGGCGGCGGCGCAATTCGACCGGCAGGTTTTCCGGGATGGCCGCGTCGGGCAACAGTGCCAGAGTGGCGTGCACAATCTCGCGCAGCCGTTTGGAGCTAAAGTCACCAAGCTTGCGATAAATCGGAACGCAGCGGCCGACGTGAATGGCGGCTAGTTTTGGATCGTAAGCCTCGTCGTCGCCATTCTCTTTGTCGGCGCCAATATCAAGCGGCGACAACATCTCGAGCTCGTCGGCAGGTTTGTTCAAGTGCAGAGAATAAGTCGCTCGCCGCTTGTCCCAGGCCCAGGCGCCAAAGGTCATAAACCGCGCGCCTTGTTGAAAGCGTTTGGTGTAGTAGGTGACGATGTCGTAAGCGTGTGCTCCGGAAACGAACCACCAGACGACGACTGGCCGTCCGGTTCTTTCGGGATCGGTCGCAGTGACTTCGAATATGAAAAGACGAGAACGTCCAAACGAGCGGCGGTTTCTCACTTGATAACCGCCTGCAACTTTTACTTCCAGTTCAAGCGAAGCTTGCATGTTTTCAGCGAGGTCGCGGATGCGCGCGGGATGTGAGCGATCTTCATAGCGCATCGGCAGATATGCGAGCAAGTCTTCAACGGTTACTTCAGCTGAACTCTTTTTCCCGAAATGGGCTTTCAGTGTCAAGGCAAGCTTATGCGACAGCGTTTGGCCGAAACGCGCAAGCCGATACTTGTAGAGATCATCAACGGGAGTGCTGAGGCTGAAAGGGGCCGGCATTGCGAGGGATCATACCACGCAAAGAGTGGTAATGAATTAGATGACGCC
>WNFT01000411.1_pt1 | contig 55260 bp, 48 predicted proteins | sample 5400191 | NCBI WGS metagenome assembly WNFT01 (sample SAMN13153359, study PRJNA577476) | soil metagenome | isolation source: 80 cm saprolite under Madrone tree | place: USA:California | collected 2016-06-14 | reverse complement strand
GAAGACGGTGAAGCCGAAACGGAAACCTGCAGAGCGGCGAAGCCCTTGTGGCGAACGACGACTCGAACCTCCGGCCCACACGGGCTCAACTTGCTGAACCGCCGTATGCGGACCCGCTTGTACGGTGGTGTGGGAGGGGCGAGCAGGTGACTGCTCCCCCTATCCCGATTTATAGGCCGCACAGCGGCAGGAGAAACAGTTTTTATGCCAAATTTTGCAATTCAAAACACAGTGGTCACGGGCGTCAAGACCACAGTGCCGGGCAGCAACACGTTTGTAGACGACCTGACAAAATATTTGAACACCTTGCCGACCTTGACCGTTGGCGGTTCATCTGCGGCGAAATCGGTTTCACTCAGTTTGACAGGTTTCCAATGCGTGAACTTCATAGGCGGAATAGGCTCTGCGATTTTGCAGAGTGCGACCCTCGGCGGATTGAATACGGTCTATTTATTTTTCAATACCGGGGGCGCAGCCGCAGCCGTGGTGAATTTGAAGTTGGACAACGGTGGCACTATTGGCGGACAGAGTGTGTTTAGCCTGGTTTCAGGCCAACCTGCGAGATTCGCTTTCGACGGCACCAACCTTAACTAACTGTATGGCATGGCCGGACGGCTGTGTCTTTTGTTTTTCAGGCTGCGCAGCGGCCAAGGGGAATTGCAATGAGCCAAGTATTGGAGACACCGAAGCCACTCAGTTATACAACTGAGGGCGGAACGAACCATGCTACTTTCAACGGTGAGGAATTGCTTCGTTTTGTGCAGAACACAGGTGAGGCGTCATTCATCGTTGAAGACGAAAAGGGCAATCGATCAGCTATTCTGATTCAGCCGATTTTGGATTTTCTTTTTTCTTAGCTGCTTCTTTCTTTTTGAGAAGGTCTCGTACTTGTTCATCCGTAGGACAGGTGTTCCACCCTATGTGGACACCGCCTTTCGAATCGACACCGACGCGCTCTTCGTGCGTATAGTACGTTATGTCATCGACCTTCGTCATGACACCGTTCTTGGCACAATAGGGACAAACCTGAATCACACCTCTGGCAATAGCCTCGCCAACAGGTAGCCGTGTGTAGTCTCTAACTTTCATTGCGGGCATTGAAAGAACCTCGCTTTTCATTCTAAAGCGGAAACAGGTGTGCCGTGAGGGACCCCTTCAGATTGCGCCGTTGAGTTAACAACCAAGCTAAAAAGTGTTCTTGGACGGCTCCGGGCTTTCCGTGGCCGATTTTAATGAGGCAGGAAACCTTTACCGCTTCGCGGGCATCGTAGCGAATGTAGGTCTTTCTTTGTCTGCTCCGTGCAGGGGCAACTGTTGTCGGGTAGCGCGAAAGCGAATGGTCGCCTGACAATGGGGATATAAAGGGTAAGTGGAAGCAGTACTGTAGCGGAACCGCTTCGGGAAAGTCCCTCAAAGTCCACTGATAGTCCTTGGCGTAATCTTTCCAGGACAAACCAAAATCATTTTGGGCGCAGAACTGTGCCCTGAATTGGCTTGTCTATGGCTTTACGAAAGAATGTTCCGGCAGTCGTTCCCGCAGTTGCCTCACAATTCGAAGGATACGAAACCGCCGACCAGATCGCGCTCCGGCTGCATGTTCAGCGAAGCACAATCTATGATTGGGCAGCACGTAAAGTGAATCCGCTTCCGTCGAAGCGCGTTACGAACAAAATCACGTTGTTTGTTTGGAGTGAAGTGCAAGCATGGGTTGAAGCGGGCGGTACGCTTCGCCGAAAGCGAGCCGCCTAGTAGGACAGGTATTAGTACGCGGCCAATGTCCAATCATTTACCTTGCTTTGGTACACTGGTATCACTATGATCCACACAGCTTGGGCACGTCGTAAGTGGGGCATAACGATGACTGGATCGTCGTCGCTCATGTTTTCAGCATCTTGCGACTGTTCTCCTGCATCAAACAACTGCCTCTGCCGGAACTTCGTTTCTGGCATTCCAAATGCCTAGTATAGGAGGGAAGAGGAGTGGTGTCCCTGTTTAACGAGAGGTTTCTATGAAGGAAGCAGCTTTTACGTTTCATGTCATGATCGATGAACAACAAGGTATGCATGTGGCGCACTGCCTGGAGATGGGTCTTGTCGCAGTTCACACTGACACCGACGAATTGGTCTCTATAATGACTAAACTCATTGTTCGGCAACTACAGTTTGCACTTGAAAATGACAATCCTGCGGACATCTTCCACAGCGCCCCGCCTGAAGTGTGGGCTCGATTCCGCACAAGAATTGCGCAGCAAGAGCCTTCTCCAGAACGGTTGCAGAAACACGTTCACGCTACGGGTTGGCCCACGCTGCTATTCAATCAAGTCTCCTACGCTGCCTGTGCTTAGATCGGGAAGCCGAATCAGTTATTCTTTTTCACTTTCTTCAAGCGCAACTTTCTCGATTCGAATCTCAATTTGCTGTGTCTTTCCGCTAAGACCCAGGCGGTCGATGATGCCCCTAATGCTGAAAATGTCATACGAATCGAGTGGAACTCCAAACCCACGCGACCTCTGTACCATCACCGATTTTCCCCTGTACGGTTTGGTCAGGGGTTGATTCCCCCATCGCGTTTGGCCGTCTGAGAATTCTTCCAGGAGATGAATCCCAAACTCGATGAACACACGCTCAACTACCGCCCGTGGGAAGCTTCTAAGCGCAACTGTCATTTAATACCTCGTCCCTCAAGAAACGCTCCGAGGGCAAAGTGAAAACCACTCACTATCTAGCCGTGGGGAAGCCAAATCACGAGGATCACGACAAGGTGGGAACAACCCTGCCGGTACGGAAGATCGTTGTTATGCACCCAAGGTGCTTATCGTGCGACCGTCGCGGCTAACAAAAAACCTACGCCGTTCACTAGGAAAAGGCAAGACCCCGGTCAGATTGTTGGTCACAGCCCATGCACAGGTTTTCCACAGGTGAAATATTCAGGCTGTTACTTCCGAGACGCCGCGCTTAGGTGAAAAAGATGAGCAGTTGGTGGGCCCGCCAGGACTCGAACCTGGAACCAATCGATTATGAGCCGATTGCTCTAACCGTTGAGCTACGAGCCCTCTGTACTACGCTTTAATACCATATCGCTTCTGCGCGACTGTGCCAAGTTTCTTCAATCCAGCCTTCGCTCGTTCAAGGTTCGGCAGGATGTAGTACGCTTGCGTCGTGCTGATGTCGGCATGGCGCAGGATGCTCTGAATCTCTTTGTCGTCAACGCCCATTTCGTTCAATCGTGTTCCGAGTCCACGGCGAAATGCATGCCAGCCGAACCATGCCCCGTTGATGTGTTGTGGGATGTCTCTTCGGGAGAGATTGTCGAGATCGAGAGGCCGCAGAAGTTTTTCTCCCCTGAAAATCCACCCTTCGCCTAGTTTTGGAAATTCCGCTTTGTATTTTGTGAGTATCTTTTGGAGCAGCGGTACGACGTAGATGCCTGCCTCGCGTGCATCGGTCTTAGTTGAGCCGACATGCGTATTCCACATTTTTCGCTGCACACTGATCGTCTCACCGTCATAGTCCGACCACTTCAAGCCACGCAGTTCGCTCCTCGTCAATCCCGTGAACGCTGCGACCGCGCAGACGGTACGGGCAGGCTCAGGCAGCTTGTCGAACATTTCAGCAACTTCCACTAACGTGTATGCATGCTCATTCGATTCACGAATTTTACGTTCGCGTTCTGTCTTCGGTTCAGGTGCGCTAGACTTCTTAGACCAGCCTCCGGCCTTCGTTTCCTCCATCGGATTAGGGCCATCGAATGCACCGTCTGCGATAGCCCATGCAAACACGCCACGGATAAAATTCTTGATTCGCAGATGTGTTTGGTGTGATAGCTTTTGATTAAGGGAGTCCAGAAATCGCTGGCCGTCCCGTGGCCTGAATTCGCGCAGCTTGATCTTTGCGGCGGGATTGTTTTCCACGTGAACTTTGTAAATGTCGCGGTAGCCGTTCACTGTGGAAGGCTCGATGTGATGCGCAGCACCAGGCGGTACTTGGAGCCGCCATTCAAGACGGGGAAAGTAGCTCTGCTCGATGAATTCGCCAACGGTTAGACTTCCCGTGGTAATGTGGCCCTGGTTGACTGGAGCGAGGCACTTGGCGATCTTCTCGGCAAAGCGAAGTTCAGCCTTGGATGTTTCAGTTGGCCGGATGTCAGGATGGTCCGCAGTTGAACCAAGTACACAGGTCTCGCGGCGGCGCTTTGTTACCCCGTTCTCAATAACGTCGGTGCGAAAGCGCAGGACCCAATTCCCGCTTCGCACCATGACTTGGCCCTTTTGGAATCTCGGTCTACCAGGCATTGTTCCTCCGGTCCAGAACCACCATTTATGGACCAATTATGGACCTGAAAACTGTCATTTGTCAAGCCCTGTACGCATTTCGTATTTAAGAACAACGCCCTCATAATCCGTTGGTCCTAGGTTCAAATCCTAGCGGGCCCACCAATTCTGTCCCGAAGGGCAGTCTCGCCAGCGTTTTCTGCCGCATGCTAATGCGCAGCGTTTCTGGCCCCGCGCGCTTCTCGCACAACTTCGACCAGTTTTCTCGCCGCTTCAATAATTTCGTCCGGCTTTCCAGCACGGAGCGCCGCCCCACTGACGAGGTCCGCTCCCACACCAAGAGCAAATGCACCGGCTGCAATGTACGCCGCGGCGTTCGAGAGATTCACTCCGCCCGTGGGGATAAGCTCCACGCCCGGGAAAGGAGCTTTCAGGGCTTTGATATATTTCGCGCCGCCCATGTTTTCGCACGGGAAAATTTTGATGACACGGGCGCCTTCGAGCGACGCCATCATCAGTTCCGTGGGCGTGAGGGCGCCCGGGATTGCCAATTTTCCGTGTGCTTGCGCGGTCTTAATGACCGGTACGGACAAACCTGGACTGACAAGAAACTCCGCTCCCGCATCCAGACATTCCGTTGCTTGTTCAGAACGCAAGACTGTGCCTGCCCCGATGAGCACTTTGTCTCCGTACTTGCGGACGACTTCCCGAATCACCGCCGGCGCATTCGGAACGGTCATGGTGATTTCGATCACGGGGATTCCGCCTGCGCAGATGGCGTCGACCGCCTGCCGCGCTTCGTCGAAGCTGGCGGCTCTCACCACAGGGACAATCCCAATGTTTCCGATTTTTTTCAAAACTTCATCGATGTTCATTGTTCTGTCCCGTGCACGGCCTCCGAGAAATCAAAATTCTTCAGCGGGCGATTCGCGGCGCATGCCCTTCCATCACTTGCAAAACTTCCTGCAGAGTCGCCATACTCGTATCTCCCGGAGTGGTCATGGCCAGCGCGCCGTGCGCCGCGCCGCACTCCACGGCCCACTGCGGCTCGCGTCCCGTCAGAAAACCATAAATCAAGCCGGAAGCAAAGGAGTCTCCGCCGCCGACGCGATCCAGGATTTCCAAATTTTCGCGGCGCGTTGCTTCGTAGAATTTTCCATTGCTATAGGCGACTGCGCCCCAGTCATTCAGCGTCGCGGTGCGGGCGCTCCGCAAGGTGGTCGCCACAACGGAGAGGGCCGGGAACTGGTGAATTACTTTTTCCATCATGCGCTTGAAATTAGCGGGATCGAGCTGCGAGTGGCTTTCGTCCACTCCCTCGACCTTGAAGCCGAGCGCGGCGGTGAAGTCCTCTTCGTTGCCGAGCATCACGTCGATAAACGAAGCGAGCGAGCGATTTACTTCCTGCGCTTTCGGTTTTCCTCCGATGGACTTCCACAGCGAGCCGCGGTAATTCAAGTCATAAGAGACCATGGTCCCCGCGCGCTTGGCGGCCTCCATCGCTTCTCGCGCCACTCGCGGAGTTGTTTCCGAGAGCGCGCAAAAGATTCCGCCCGTGTGAAACCAGCGCGCGCCTTCTTTGGCAAAGATTTTTTCCCAATCGACATCGCCGGGCTTGAGCTGGGAAATCGCCGTGTGCCCGCGATCCGAACATCCAAGCGCGGCGCGCACGCCAAACCCGCGCTCGGTGAAATTCAGGCCGTTGCGGACCGCGCGGCCGACGCCGTCGTATTCGACCCAACGGACATGACTCAGATCGACGCCGCCCTGGAGCATTAAATCTTCGACCAGGCGTCCCACAGGATTGTCGGCGAGCGCCGTGACGATCGCCGTGTTCATGCCGAAGCAGCGGCGCAGGCCGCGCGCAACGTTGTATTCGCCGCCGCCCTCCCACGCGTGGAATTCGCGCGTGGTGGAGACGCGAGAGCCTCCCGGATCCAGGCGCAGCATCACTTCGCCCAGACTGACCAGGTCCCATCGGCAGCTTTCTCTCGGCTTAATCTTCATCGAATGGATGCCTTTTCCGGTGACGCAGATAAAGTTGTCTCTGTTGTCAGAGCGCATACGCCTTGACTACTATTTCAAATTCAACTTACATTTTGACGGTTGGCGTTTGAAACGAAGAGATCATGCTTGGCGCTCGACGCGTCGCTGCTGGCCGCAGTTCTTGCACTGCCACGTGGGCAATTTACCCCCGGGCTCCGTTTCCCGGTGTTTTTTTCACACGCCAAACTAATTGAGCATTCTCATTCCAAGAATTGTGCCTTTAGACTAGGTCAGGGCGTGTTTCAGGCGCTTAGCGGTTTTCTGCAATTGGCGCTTGAGGGCTTCGACCTGTTTCGCTATGTCATCAAGTTCCTTCCGGGCCAGTTTCCCGGCTTTCGCAACCTTTTGCACTTTGCGATCCGCGTTGCCCATGGCCGTCCCAATTTTCACCGCAACTCGCGTGAGCCTGCTCTTTCTTGCCATCGTAAGCCTCCATTCGAACCGAGCCATCCTATACCCGAACGATTCCAAGTGTCATTAATCTAAATGGATGGCACTTCAAGCTTGATTGCGGTGAATGGCCATCGTGGCGCGGAGGTCTGTTATTGAGGATACACACGCGCGGCAGATGCATTCGAAACGACGAACGATGCTAGCGTTGAGGCCGAGGCCTTAGGCGAGGCCTGCTTTTGCAAGAGGCAATTCGCGGATGCGCTTTCCCGTGGCCGCAAAAATCGCGTTGTATAACGCAGGCGCAAATGGCGGCAGCCCGGGCTCGCCAATTCCTGCCGGCGGCGCTTCGCTGGGAACGATGTAGACATTTGTTTCGCGCGGGGCATTGTTCATTCGCGCCATCTGGAAGCCATCGAAATTGGATTGGTCAATCACGCCGTTGGTTGCCGTGATCTCTCCGTAGAGGGAAAGGCTCGTGCCCATTACCGCCGCGCCTTCAAACTGTTGTTTCACCATCTCCGGATTTACGACGGTACCGGCGTCGAGCGCCGTATCGACGCGGTTGACGCGCACTTTGCCCGCGTCGTCCACCTGGGCTTGCACCACCGTCGCGACATAGGTCAGGAAGCTGCGGTGCATCGCGATCCCCACGCCGATTCCGCTGCCCTGTCTTTGGTTGCCCCAGCCGGACTTCTCCGCCGCCATTGTCAGGACCTGTCGAAATCGTGCGGTATCGATCGGATACTGCTCGTAATCTGCGCCGTAGTTCGGGAATTCTTTCGGGAGTTCCGCTCTCGGCACGACGCGGTCTGGTCCGAGCAATTGAAGCAAGTATTCCACCGGATCTTTTCCGGCCGCATGCGCCAGCTCATCCGCAAACGAATGAATTCCGAACGCATGGTAGACATTGGCGACGGACCGGAACCAACCGATACGCACATGGGCCGTCGCCGGCCCGTTTTCCGCGCGAAAACTCGCCAGTGCGAACGGGACATCCGTGAAACCCAGCCCAAGTTCCCCTGGGTCGGAATAAGTCGCGCTGGCGTCAAACGTGGATCCAATCGGCGGAAACACCGTCCTTTGCAACCACGCCGTGGGCTTTCCGTCCGGTCCGAGCGCGGCCTTCATATACATCGCCGCCACGGAGTGGTACACGTCGAACTTGATGTCGTCTTCCCGGCTCCAGACTACTTTCACGGGCTTGCCTGTTTTTTTCGAGAGCACCGCCGCTTCCACAGCAAAATCCGGAAATGACTTCCGCCCGAAACCTCCGCCGAGCAGCGTCACATGAACGGTTACATCTTCCTTCTTCAATCCCAGCGCTTGCGCGATGGCATCCCGCGCGCCCTGTGGACCCTGCGTTGGCGCCCACACTTCCGCTTTACCATCGCGGTAGACGGCCAGCGCGGCCGGGGGCTCCATCGGGGCATGCGCTAGCAACGGCGCGTAATATTCCGCCTCAACAATTTTTCCGCCCTTCGCGAAAGCCTCGTCCACGTTGCCGTTCTCTCGCACGACCTTGCCCGGCTTGCGTGCCGTTTCTTGTAGCTCCTTCCTGTAGGACCCCGAATTCCAGACGCTGTGCGAACTTTTCTCCCATTCGATCTTGAGCTTTTTCCTTCCCTGCATTGCCGCCCACGTGTTATCCGCAAGCACGGCCACGCCGCCGAGCGCCTGGCCTCCAATGGGCGGCTTGAACGCCTCGATGGCTTGTGTTTGCTTTACGCCGGCAACACTGAGCGCCACCTTGTCGTCCACCGACTTCACACTACTGCCGAAGACGGGCGGACGCGACACGCTGGCATACAGCATTCCTTCCATGCGCGTATCTTGCCCGTATCCAGCTTTGCCGGTGCACATATCCTTGAGGTCGTAGCTCACCGTGCCTTTGCCGATGTAGCGCCACTCGCTCCGTGGCTTCAGCTTTAAGTCTCCTTTTTTCGGAACGTCCAATTTCGCCGCTGCTGCCGCCAGCTCCCCATAGCCCAGTTTTTTTCCTGACGCCTTGTGCACCACGGTGTGCAAGTTCGTGGAGCACTCCGTCGGCGGCACATTCCACTGCGCGGCGGCCGCGCGGATCAACATCAGCCGGGCCGTCGCGCCGGACTCCCGCAAAGTATCGAAGAAACTGCGCACGGAATGCGAGCCGTCGGTATCCTGATCGCCGTACTTTTCATCGCCGGTGGCCTGCACGAGTTTCACCCGCGACCAGTCCGCATCGAGCTCATCCGCCACGATGCGCGGCAGCGCCGTCCGGCTCCCGCTTCCCATTTCCGAGCGATGCGCGATGATGTATGCAGTTCCGTCCGTGTCGATCGCCAGGTACACGTTTGGCTGCAACGCTGCTTTGGCCATGCCCTCCGAAGCCGTCGCGTTCGCGGCCGCGCCAAACAATTCTTCGGGCATCAGGCGGACACTCAGAACAAACGCGCCTGCACCCAGGATGCCCTTGAGGAATCCCCGTCGGCTGCTGAATGACTCATCGTTGCGCTTGGAGATATTCTCGATGTGAATCATGCGCCCTCGCTCCGCCACTGGACGAAAATAGGTGCAAAACCGTGCAGTGCAATGCACTATCCTACCGCCATTTCATTATCTTGCAAGTCCAGCGACGAAAGGCGCGCTGCCCCGATCGCTCGGCAGTTAAGTGATTTCGTGTATTGGAATAATAGTGCGTTGCGATTTTGCGCCGGACAGTACAATCTGAAACGCAGTAGAAGGGCAGGTCATGTCCCCAGACTTCATGAGACGCGCCATCGCACTAGCGCTAGAAAATGTCCACTCGGGCAGCGGCGGACCGTTCGCTGCGCTGATCGTAAGGGAAGGCCGGATTATCGCCGAAGGCGCGAACTGTGTCACGCGCACGAATGATCCGACGGCGCATGCCGAAGTCGTGGCCATTCGCGAGGCCTGCCGCGTTCTCGCCGATTTTCAACTGCGCGGTTGCGACCTTTATACGACGTGCGAACCGTGCCCCATGTGCCTTGGGGCGATTTACTGGGCGCGCCCGGCGCGAACTTTCTATGCGGCAACAGCTGCCGACGCCGCGGACGCCGGGTTTGACGATGCTTTCATCTATGACGAAATGAAGATTGCTCCCGCCACGCGGCGTATTCCGATGACACAACTACTGCGCGATGATTCCCTGGTCATTTTTTCGGCGTGGAAACAAAAGGAAAACAAGACGCCCTACTGAAGCGAATTCCCAATTTCCAGTTTCGACCGCGATTCACGGGTGTTTACGATTCCGGCCAAGCGCCCAGCGCGCGCCGCAAATCGACCAACTGACCCAGGTGATAGGCGTTGTGATCGGCCAGCAGCAGCGCCTCCCGAAGAATCGTCTGGCCATCTCCGTGCGGAATCGCGGTGCACAGATCGGTTTTCGGGTTTTTCACCAGCTTGACCATTTCCTGGAGGTCGCGCTGAAACTCTTGCACGCTCTTTTCCCACGCAGCTTCATCCGGCGGCACGGGAGTTCTCGGCCAGTAGCCCTCCGGAAATCCCGGCGAAAGGTGCTTTGCGCTGCGGCTGAATTCCAGGATGTCCCATTGCGCGATTCGAGCGTGCTCCAGCAATTGCCATCCCGTATGCGGCAAGCCTTCAACGAAGGTTCCTCGTTTGGCCTCGGGGAAGCCCTCGATGGCATCCATGAAGTGGACGTGCGCATGGCCGCCCTTCAATAAAGCAACGAGGTGCTCGCGCAAAACGTGATCGTGATTTCCGGCCTTGCTTTTCTTCTTGGCGATTGTTTTTGCTTTTTTCTTCACTAGCGGTTCCTATTTTTCCGAAAGAAGCAGTTGCTGCGGCGAGTCCGGAATCGAATGCTGCGTCGTTTTCCTGAACCCAGCATTCGCGAACATTTTCTCATATTGCGAGAAGGTGTATGCATCGCCCGAGTCCGTTGCTGCCAGCATGATGAGGCTGAAAGCCGCGGCCGTCGGCGGAGTGACGCCATCTTCATTGGGGACAAACTCAAGTGTGATGGCCTTTCCGCCTTGTTTTAGCGCCGCATGAACACGGCGCATCAGCTTCTCGCAAGTCGCCACGTCGAAGTGGTGAAAGATGTTCGTCAGCAGCACGATGTCGTAACCTTCGCCGAGGTCCGCTTCAAACGTGCTCCCGGGCCGGAAGGCGACGCGATCGGCCACGCCCGCGGCCGCCGAATTCTCCCTTGCTACTGCCAGGACCGGAGCCCAGTCAACAGCGGTGATGTGCGCGTGCGGATTCTGCGTGGCAATGGTGATGCCAAACATCCCGTGCCCCGCGGCGATGTCCAGCACCTTGCATGGTTTTCCTTCCTTCGCGCGGGCAAGGTCCGCGATAAACCCGGCCGACACCGTCGTCAGAGGCGCCATGGTCCTCGCGAAGGTCACCCAAAGTTCGTCGTTTGGTTTGGTATTGTCGCCTTGTGCGACTGACGTGCCGCCTTTTCTTACCGATTCAGTCAGTGCGTCGAAATTTTTCTTGGCCGCGGGGCTGGCAAGAAAATCCGCCAAGGTCCCCATATATGCCAGCGAATGCCGGTTGAGAAAAATGGCAGACTCCGGCGAGAGGGCGTAGCGGCCGTTGATCTTGGCCAGAAATTCATGGATGGTCAGGTAGTCGCATAGGATGCGCACGCCGCGTTCCGCCGCGCCGGTCTTTGCCGCAAGCAAAGCTGACGTGTTCGCGCCGTCCGCGATGGCCGTGAAGATATCCAGTTCGATCGCGGTTTTCAGCGCGGCGCTCTGCTGGAAAGCGTTGAGGGCATTGAAAATGCGCTCCGGACTGGGCCGGCTTGTTACCGTGGGTGTAGCCATGGATGAACTCTCCTGTCGCGGCGTTCAGAGGCCACAGATTATATACGCGATTCCCTCTAAACGTATTTTTGTGCAGGGTAAACTAATTGCCGGGAACCCGTCCCGCTGGCATACTCTCTTCTCCCCGCAACAACCAAGAGGCGATCGATGCAACGCGAATATCACCGCTGGTACTCTTATCGGCTTGGCATGGAGCTGGGCGTTGTTGTCCACGGGCATTGGGGCCCGCCTGTGCTTGGTTTTCCGACCAGCGCGGGCGACGAGAGCGAGCTTGAGGGCCAGAGCATGATCGGCGCGCTCGCGGATTTCATCGATGCCGGAAGAATCAAATTCTTTAGCGTGAATTCGATCAATGGGCACAGCTTTTACAACAAGGGAGCGCACCCGTTTCACCGCAGCTACGTCCAGGCAGTTTTTGATTCTTACTTGCGCGAAGAGGTCGTGCCCTTCATCTGGAATAATTGCCAGACGCAGGGCATTGCGATCACGACAATGGGCGCTTCCTTTGGCGCGTACCATGCCGCGAACAGCCTCTTCAAGCACCCGGACGTGATCAAACGCTGCTTCGCGATGTCCGGCGTATACGACCTTCGGAATTTCATGGACGGTATGTACGACGACAACTTCTATTTCAACAACCCCGTGGATTACCTGTCGAGCGCCAGCGATCCCTGGTTCTATCAGCAGATCGCCGGTTGCGACATTCACCTCAGCACCGGCACGGGGCCGTGGGAGAACAGCGGGCCTACCTACCGGCTCGCTGAAGTTCTCTCCGGCAAGGGCATCCGGCATTCGCTGGACAACTGGGGTCCGCAAGGCGGCCATGACTGGCCGTACTGGAAGCACCAGATGCGGGAGTATGTCTCGCAGCTTTTCTGAACCCCATTTAGTGTGGCATTGGAGAGAAGATCTTTAGGCCAGACCGAGGTGTTCGAGCCGGTAGTGGCCTTTTTCGATGATTTGGTCGTCGTCGATCCAAACGTCACATTTGCGAGTAAGCACGTCGACGTGTGTCTTGGATTTCCAATCGGCATGCGTCTGGCTGCCGTAAGGATCTCCGAAGGCGATGTGCACACCGGGAAACTTCTCGTCCTGAAGGAGAACGCCGATCATTTCGGATAACCCGAGATTGGTGCCGAACGCGAGTTCACCCACGCGGTCGCTGTTTTCGTCCGTGTGACAATAGTTCCAGAACTCCTGCTCCAAATCCTTGCGGGCGCAGTTGACGCCTACGAGCCGTGCGCCCTTGATCTCCAGCGTTAGCGGCGTGGACTGCAGGTCGCCGTATTTTCCGTTGAAGTGATCGCCGGCGGTGGCGTCGCAGACGAAAGTGCCATCCACGGTTGCCGGTGTGGTGAAAACTTCGCCAGCCGGAAGGTTTGACCAATAGCGCGGGCTGATCAGACCGCTAGTCTTCACCCAGTCGAGTCCGCGGTCGAAATGCGCTGCAATTTTTGTGCCGGACTCGGTTTTTAGCGTAAGCGTTTCGGCGCGTAGCATGCGTTCGCGCAGACTGTCGCTCAGGCGGTCCACCAGCTTGTAATCCGCGCGCATGCCCTGCTGCATGATTTGAGGTGTGACACCGACCATGTGCGCGTAGCGAATCTGCCTCCGCTCGACTACTTTCACGATGGCCATGCGTGCGCCCAGTTCTCCGGGCTGGGGAGTCATGCACATCACGCCGACATCCGCGGTTTCCAAAGCGTCCAGCACGGCCGCGGGCGCGGCGCTCATCGGCCGCGGACCAAAATCTTCCAGCAGCAATCCCGTATAAAGCGCGCGCTGGCCGTCCAGCGCAGCGGCGATACTGGCAGCGACGGCGCGGCTGGCTTCGTCGGCAATTAGCGCCACATGCTCTCCGGGTCGCACGCCGAGACACGTTTCCACGGCATTTCGCGCGCCGGGCATCAGGTCCGTCTGTGGTGAACCAAAGTTCATCTTAATAATTCTACTTGAATTGGTAGGATTTTCTATCTCAGGTAGATTACTGAGGCTTCTTTTTCCAAACTGGCCGATCGGCCGGGCGAATGCTCCGTGCGCAGAATTGTCCCGGCTAGCTGGCCGGCAAGCTTCGCGGGGAAACGCGAAACGCCGGGACCTGTCCGCCACCGCTGGTTACATTGGCGAGGCCGGTGGCGCTGAGGCGCGTGAGAAAACCGCAGAGTTTTCCGCGGAACAGGTAGGGAGCGAAATCCACCAGCATGTCGCGGTAATCCACCTTGCCGACATCCGCGATGTATGGAAAAACTTCGCGCCGGATAGGGATGCGCTCCTGAACGATCCACGCACCGTTCTTCGCCGAAAGAGCGTTCTCGATCGCCGCGTCCCAGGCGGCTTCACTGGTTTCCCAGCCGAGAGTCACACCGGAACCGCCGTACTCATCACTGGGCTTCAGCACCAGGTTCTCGCGCTCTTTACGAACAAAAGCGAGCAAATCGATGTGCTGGCCGTAGTGCGCCGTCCCGACATCTGCAACAACACGCGTCCAGGGAATATGCTTTTCGATCAGTTGGCGCTCGCCATGGGAGAAGAGTGCGCCGTTTTGCTCATCGGTCAGCACGGCGAAAAACGCTTTCACGTGCGGAATCTTGCAGCGGAAGTTATTGGCCACGCACACGGCGTTCGCCGAATAGGCTTTGACCAGTGCGGAACACTCGGCAGGCTTGGCCACAATGTCGTTGATGAGCACGCGGCGGTAGACGAGATCGATCTTTTTGTCCTGCGCGACAAGAGACTTGCCGTCCCACTCGAGCTCGCGGGGATCGGCGATCAGTGTTGGGATGCCCATTCTCTCGAAGCGTTCCTTCAAGATTTCGAACTCACTCATCGTTGGAACGTCTTCCCAGTCCACAATGGCAATCTGTGGCTTCGTGGACGATCCTCCCCAATCCATGTAGCTGGTCACCAGAGCATCGAGGAGCTTGGCGCTGAGTGGATAGGTGTGAACTTCATAAGTCTGCGCAAACTTACCCATCACCGGGAGTTCGCGGAAAATCTCCGCAAGCGTTTCCGAGTAGCCCGCGCCCGCCGGCGATTCGCCGTTGTATTCCGCAAACTTCAAGGAGTCCGGTAACAAAAACGCATCCAACCGCGAGGCCGTGCTCGCAGGTCCGTATCCCGTGGGAATCCGAGCGAGACGCTCCTCTTCCTCCCGCAAATGCAACTGCGCAAGGAGCTGCTTGTCGTCGAGAGCGGCGCTCGCGATGCGCTCCCCAAGGTCGGCGATGGTTTCCGCGACGGTTCTCACGCGTGTTTCGTCTTCGGGTGAAAGAAAAAAAGGACGCAGGAAAGGACAATGAACGCGGTCGCCAAATGTAAGGCGAGCCTTGCGCATGCGCTTAAACAGCTCTTCGGGCAGCGCGGGCACACGCAGCAGCGTGGCCTTCAAAATAGCGTGCCATTCTTCTACCGGGGACGGCGGCGAAGGCGATGGTGTCGGCGCACAGGTCATTTCATCACGATCTCTTGATTACGATCTCTAGGCGGCCCCGGCAGCCGGAGCGGCAACGCTCTTTTGTCCGGCGGCGGCGCTTTTTGGCGTTCCCGTAAATCCCACGGCTGCGCCAATGCCGAGCATCTCTTCCCACCGCGGCCATGGGGTCGAAGCCTTGCCGTTCAGCGCGCGGTCAATCACCAGCCGCGCCATTTTTTCCACCACGCGCTCAAAATAGAATTCCGTGATGCGGTCGCGTTCGAAATCCGGCGCCGGATTCAGGAAGTCGATGGCATACGGCACGCCATCTTTAACGGCGAACTCGATGGTGTTCATCTCGTAGCCCAGCGCCTGGTTGATGGTCTGCGCATCTTTCACAATGCGCTCGCCGAGCTCCGGCGTCAGGTACTGGTGGTCGACAAGATATTTGCGTTCCTTTGGATCGTAGTGCACTGGCAGAATGTCCGTCTTGCCGAAAGTGAAGCACCGCACGTACTGATTGAAATCGATGAACTCCTGGAGCGTCATGCAGTAAGGTGAGGTCTTGTCGTACGCGGCGAGCAATTCCTCTTTGTTATGCACTTTGTAGACGTGCTTCCAGCCGCCGCCTGAAAAAGGCTTCAAGATCGCGGGGCTGCCGACATAATCGAACAGCCCGTCCCAGTCCACTGGATATTCCAGGTTGTGGAGCGACTCAGCGGTGATGTCCACGTCGCTGGGATAGCCCTTTTGTGGAAGGAGCACCGTCTTGGGAATGGCGATGCCCAGCTTTGCGGCCACGGAGTAATTAAAATACTTGTCGTCGGCCGTCCACCAGAACGGATTGTTGATGACGTAGGTTCCCTGAAGGACGGCGTGCTTCAAGTAGCCGCGGTAATACTCGACCTCATGCGAGATGCGGTCGACAATGACGCTATATCGCGCCGGCTCGCCCATGCGCGTGCCGCCCAACTTTACAAATTCGGCACTCACGCCATCCTTGGCGCCGAGCGTCTTCACGCGCTCGATAAAAGCCGGAGGAAAACTGTATTCCCGCCCGCAGAGTAGGCCAACCTTTTTCATCTTCGTGCTCCTGTAGGGTCTCGCGGAACTGCCTCGCTTGCGACACCGTTAGTTTACGGCGTGTGCTGAAGAAGTGCGCGGCTCGGTGACGCCTCCGCGGGTTTCGGCAACCAGGTGCCGGACCACGGCTTTCAAATCGCCTGTCTCCCGGTAGATGCGCAACTGCCGGTCCGCGCTGGTGCCTTCACTCATGATGGTGTGCACGTATTCGACAGCACTGCGGCTGCCCAGATCATCGACGACGTCATCGACCAATTCCAGCAACTCAGGAATCAACTGGCGCATGGGCACTTCGGCTTCCTTCCCGAAGTCGATCAGTTTCCCGTCGATGCCGTAGCGCGCCGCGCGCCACTTGTTTTCTTCGATGAGCGCGCGCCGGTAGAGGCGCCAGTTCACATTCCCTTGGTAGAGGCGATGGAGCTTTACGATGATCGCTTGCGCGAGCGCGGCAATGGCTACGGCCTCCTCGACTCTTGTAGAAACGTCGAACATCCGGAATTCCAGCGTGCCGAATGTGGGGTGCGGGCGCACGTCCCACCAGATCTTCTTGCCGTTGTCGATGCAATTCAGCTTTACGAGGAGGTTCACGAAATTTTCGTACGCACTCCACGATTCGAATTGTTCCGGCACGCCGGTCCGCGGGAACCGGCGAAACACCGTGGTACGGAAAGACTTCAATCCTGTGTTTCTTCCCATCCAAAAGGGAGAGCTGGTGGAAAGGGCCAAAAGGTGCGGCAGGAAGTAGCGCACCCCGTTCATCATGTCGATGGTGGTCTGTTTGTCGGGCATGGCCACGTGGACATGCATGCCGAAAATGAGCAGCGATCGCGCAAGTTGGCCCATCTCTTCGACGATGTGCTGGTAGCGTTCGCCCGGAGAGATGACCTGATCGATCCAGCTTGAAAAAGGGTGTGTGCCCGCAGCAGCCACCTGAAGTCCCGCGCGCTCGGCGGCGGCCACGAGTTCGCCACGCGTGCGATGCATCTCAATACGCAGCTCGCTGACGTTCTCGCAGATGCGCGTGCCCGTCTCCACGATGGACTGGTGCAGCTCGTGCTTTACCTGCTCCGCAATGTCCGGGGAAGCCGCGGAAACGAGTTGGCTGACGTGCGAACGCAATTCGCACGTCGCGGGATCAATGATCTGGAACTCTTCCTCGACGCCGATGGTGAAGCGGTGAGCCACGGATTGGCCCTCTGGGCTGCTTTGGTCTCGTTGAGGACTCTGAGCCTCGTATCATACCGCGCCGCGGCGCAAATTACACCAGCGCGCCGTATACGCAGGCACGAAGTTCGTTTCAAACGAGAAAAGGGCAGACAGGAATGTCTGTCCCACTGGAGACTTGTTGGGCTGGACGGTTCCTTACTTGACCTCTTGGCCTAAGATGCCTTCTACGCTGCGCCCATCGCCCTGCGCTGCTGGAAGCATTCCCGGCAAAACACGGGCCGCCCTTGCGTGGGACGGAAGGGAACGGTAGTTTCCTTCCCGCATTGCGAGCAATTTGTCTTTGTTTCTGAGCGCATCGGTGAGGCGTGACCGCCGCCTCCACCGCCGCCCTCGGCTCGTTTAGCCTTGCAGGCTTTGCAACGCTTAGGTTCGTTTTTGAAGCCCTTATCCGCGAAAAACATCTGTTCGCCGGCGGTAAAAACGAACTCTGCACCGCACTCCGAACACTTCAGCACCTTGTCGTGGTATTCCATGAGCCGCTCTCCCCTGGTCCCGTGGCGGACAGGGATTGGGCGGACTTTGTACCGTATAGCCTAGATGCTTGAGGAGACCAGTATCCGGGGGACGCCGGGCGCGGATCCCTTGGGCTGCGGGCACGAAGCTGTGACAACTTCCCAAACACTCTGCCTTACGGGGGCCTGATTCTCGGAAGTGCGGCGCCGAGCCGCGACGAAAACGGAAGGGCGACTCCGACCGGGTCGGAGCCGCCCCAATTCTTAATCCGCTTCCCGCCGCTGCTTCTTGCGCAGTCGCTTCCGTGAAAGTGCTTCTTTTGCCCGGCGTTTCTCACCGGGTTTCATGTAGAAGCTGTGCTTCTTGATTTCCTTGATGATGTCTTCCTGCTGCACCTTGCGCTTAAAACGCCGCAGGGCATTCTCCAGGGATTCACTCTCTTGGATGATGACTTCAGCCACTTTTTTAAATTCACCCCCAATCCGGTTCGGATTGGTATCTTGCGGCGCCTCTCGCCGGCCAAACTGCGGCAGGCTATGTTCTGCTGCGGGCACCGCCCCTGGTACTCATTATCGCATGTATTGTCCGGTTTGCGCGCACACCCTGATAGGTAGATGGCCTCTTCTAATCAATTCCGCCTACATAAGTCAAGGAATCTTTGCGTTTTTGGCTCGGCACGCGGGGTACTGAGCCTCCCTCATAACCACCCGGGTACTCTATTGACGCAGGCATTACCCAAAGGCATTTCCGTGAACTTGCATCGGGATGCTCTTTCTTGGGCCGTCTTCCCTCCCTGGTGGATGCTCACCGGTTTTCGAGGCACCCTCCCTTGTGTTTTTCCCCGCTTCTATTGTTAGATTGACGCGCTTTGCTAGCCGCGCCCGGGGGCAGCCAATGTCCGACATGCGGGATGCCATCGTCGTACTCCTTGCCGGAGGCCAGGGCGAACGCCTTTGGCCGCTCACTCGCGACCGCGCGAAACCCGCCGTGCCTTTCGGCGCTCTTTATCGCATCATTGACATCACTCTCTCAAATTGCATCAATTCGAATCTCCGCCGCGTATTCATCCTCACTCAATACAAGGCGCTCAGCCTGAACCGGCACATTCGCGCCGGGTGGTCGCCTCTCGCCGGCCTCGGCGATTACATCGAAGTCCTTCCGCCGCAAATGCGCGTCTCGCAGCAGTGGTATCAAGGTACCGCCGACGCCGTGTACCAGAACATTTATTCCATTGGCAGCGAGCGCTCTAAATTCGTTTTCATTCTCTCCGGCGATCACATCTATAAGATGAATTACGCCAAGATGCTCGAGCAGCATATAGATTCCGGCGCCGATGTCACTGTGGGCATCCTCCAGATTCCCGCGCAACAAGCCGCCAAGCAGTTCGGCGTGATTGAAGTCGACAAGGATTGGCGCATCATCGGCTTCGAGGAAAAGCCTGCCGCGCCGAAAGAGTCTCCACATCACGCCGGACATTGCAATGCCTCCATGGGCATCTACATCTTCAACACTCAGCTTATGATTCCCATTCTCCTCGCCGATTCCGAGGATCCCAAATCGCACCACGATTTCGGGAAGGACATTCTCCCGCGCATCATTACGAAGCACCGCGTCTTCGCTTACAACTTCGTCGATGAAAACAGCAAGGACGCTCTGTATTGGCGCGACGTGGGCACCATCGACGCCTACTACGAAGCCAACATGGATCTGGTCAGCGTGTCACCGGTCTTCAACCTGTATGACAGCGCCTGGCCGCTGCGCACCTGGCAGCATCAGTATCCGCCCGCAAAGTTCGTCTTTGCCGACCCGGAGCGCATGGGGGTGGCTCTCGATTCCATCGTTGCCGGCGGCTCGGTGATCTCCGGCGGCCGCGTGCAGACGTCCGTGATCGGCAACGATGTCCGCGTCAACAGCTACTCGGAAGTCTCGCAATCCATCATCTACAATCACGTGAATATTGGCCGCCACTCGCGTATTCGCCGCGCCATCATCGACCGCCATGTAAGCCTCCCCGAGCGCACCGAGATTGGCTACGACCTCGAAGCCGACCGCCGGCGCTTCCACGTCACCGAATCCGGCATCGTCGTGGTCGTCCGCCAGGAATCCCTTATCGAAGAGCCTGAATCCACCTAGCGGAAACTGACGCGCGCCTTTGCGGGTCTCCCATCTCTCTCGTTCGCCTCCCCAGTACCTCATCGATTATGTGCTTGACACGAGTGGCCTTTTAGCTTATTAAGTTGTTAACTCTTCCAGAAAGCCAAGTCCCTTCCATGACTGACAATACTTCTCAGCTTCTCAATCCTCCGGTGAACCGTGCTGCTTATTCCGACCGTTCCGCTTGGATTATGGCTCGTTGCTCGGAGCTGGCCTACGTCCCGTTTGAACAAGGCGAGTCCATGAAGCAGCAACTCCGCGATTCACTCACGGAGTTACGCCTGGAGCTGTGCGCCCCGTTTGAGAGGGGTGCAACGGCAGGCTATGTCGCCAAAAACCAGCGTTACGCGGTCCTTGCCTTCCGCGGAACCACCAAAGACTTCCGCAATATCCTCACCGACATCGAGATTCGTTTTTATCGGGACAGGACCGGGGCCAAGACCGCCAGGGGCTTCACCGAAGCCTTTGGCCTTGTCGAAGACGCGGTCACGAGAGCCATCGCCGGGCTTGACTCCAGTTTGCCGCTGTACATCACCGGCCACAGTCTTGGCGGGGCACTCGCCGCCATCGCGTCCGCGCGTCTTCGTCCCTCCGACCGTATCGCTGCCTGCTACACCTTCGGGTGCCCGCGCGTCGGGGACACGGAATTTGCCGAGCAGCTTTGGAAAGTTCCCGTCTATCGCCTAGTGCATGCCTCGGACATCGTGCCACATCTTCCATTTGCCTTTGGCTATCGCCACACCGGCGACCTGCGCTACATCAAAAGCTCCGGGACGCTGATCGAAAGCCCCAATTCGCTTGGAACCTCCCTGGCCTTTGCGTATACGTTCGTAACGGGAGGGAAGAAAGTCTTCGAGTATCACCGCATTGCCGGCTACGCCGGCAATCTTCAGGACTGGGCCCTCATGCGTCTCAAACTCGAGAAAGATTCGAGGCTTTCGGAACGACCAGCTCCGAGCAAGACATTCGAGCCCCACCGTCGAAGCTGACGTCATCCTCGATGGTGGAGCGCTGGGCCGCGCCGCCGTCCCTTCGGGCGCCTCCACTGGAGAGCACGAAGCCCTCGAACTCCGCGACGGCGACAAATCGAAATATCTCGGCAAAGGCGTGCTCAAGGCCGTTGCCAACGCCAACAACGAAATCGCCAAATCCATCGCCAGTCTCGACGCCGCCGACCAGCGAGCTGTCGACCACAAAATGATTTCGCTCGACGGCACGCCCACCAAGTCCCGCCTCGGCGCCAACGCCATCCTTGCCGTCTCCATGGCCGCCGCGCGCGCTGCTGGCATTGCCCTCAAGCAGCCCCTCTACAAATACCTTTCGCGCTATTCGACGGACACCTCCGCGAATCTCCTCCCCTGTCCGATGATGAACATTCTCAACGGCGGCGCGCATGCCGACAGTTCCGTGGATTTTCAGGAATTCATGGTCATGCCCATCGGCGCCCCGAACTTTTCCGAAGGCCTCCGCTGGGGTGTCGAGATTTTCCACGCCCTCAAGACCGCGCTAAAAAAGCATGGCTACTCCACCGCCGTCGGTGACGAAGGCGGCTTCGCTCCCAGTTGCAAATCCAACGAAGAAGCCATCCAGATCGTTCTCGAAGCTATCGCCTCTGCCGGATACAAGCCCGGTGAACAAGTGAGCATCGCGCTAGACCCCGCCTCCAGCGAGTTCTACGACAAGGCCAGCGGCAATTATATTTTCAAGAAGTCAGACAAATCTGCGCACACTTCCGCACAAATGGCGGCCTATTGGACCACCTGGGCGGAAAAATATCCCATCGTATCTATTGAGGACGGCATGGCGGAAGACGATTGGCCCGGGTGGAAATCCCTGACGCAAAGCATCGGCAGCAAAACTTCGAATAGAAAAGTCCAACTTGTCGGTGACGATTTGTTCGTCACCAACACCACGCGACTCTCCCGCGGCATCCACGAAGGCATCGCCAACGCTATTCTCATCAAGCTCAATCAAATCGGAACGGTCACAGAAACCATCGACGCCATCGAGCTCGCTCGCAAAGCCGGCTACAACTCCATCATTTCTCATCGCTCGGGAGAAACGGAAGACACTTTCATCGCCGATTTGGCTGTCGCCACCGCCGCCGGCCAGATCAAGACCGGCTCCGCCAGCCGCACCGACCGCATCGCCAAATACAACCAACTTCTCCGCATTGAGGAAGAACTCGGATCCGCCGCGCGCTTTAATGGCAAAGCCGCCCTTAGTCAAAATAGGCCTTGATTCTTGACCGTACGGCGCTTCGGCGCAGATGGTTCTCGATAATCCAGCTCTCCCATGCTCGATTACGGGCGGCTTTCAATCTTGGTCGAGTACTATTGACACCACTCGAGGGCTTTCCTAGCATCCAGGACAGCTCCTGCCCGGCATCCTCACGTTTCGCGTCATTAAGAGATTCCCTATGGCAAGAGTCCTTTACTGCAATGATCTCGTTCCCGGTTGCATGTTTGAGGCCCGCGGCGACTCCGACGAAGAAATTCTCGCCGAATTCGCGGACCACATCTCGACCGCACATGGAATTGCTGATATTTCGGATGGGGTGTTGGCGATGGTCGTAAGAGCGATTCACGAGGAAGTCCGCGGCCGCGCGGCTGGCGCATAACCTTATCCTCATTATAGAAAAGATGCCGCAGCCCCTGTGGCCCCTCGACATTCTTTATCCACGATTGATGTGACAACTATTGCGAACCGGCCCCGAAATAGCGGTAATGCCCCGTGATCTTCCAATGGAAAAGAACATCTTCGATCTTTGGCCCACGCCCGATGTTGTGCTCGAGCATGTAGCGTCCGCTAGCACGCGATCTTTGATCCACGACAATTCCGATATGCGGCACATTTCCGCCCAGGTCCCAGGTGACCAGGTCGCCCGGTGCGTAGTCCTCCGCCCGTTCAGTAATCGTCAGCGTCTCCCCTTTGCGGCTGAAAAACACCATCAGGTTCGGTACGCGCCGGTGATCGATATTCGTATCCGTATGTGAGGACAACCACCGCCATTTCCGCGGGCACGCTGAAAAATTCCGCTCCATGTCTTCATGCACTTCTTTTTGCAGATCGACGCCCAGCGCCCGGTAGGCTCTAATAATCTCATCCGTGCACACACCCGTGTCCGCGGGCACATCCCCGCCTGGGTAAGGAATTCGCACATATGCCGGATCGTAGCGCACCTCGTGATGCGTTCTCTCCACCGCCGCAGCCACCAACTTCGTCAAAAACTCCTGCCGTGAGGCTGGTCCCGTCGGCCGAGTCTGTCCCGACGCGAGCGCCGAAACGAAAACCAGTACAATCACATATGATTTCCTGTTTATCAATAGCGACCGGCGGGAAAACCTGAAGGGCATTTACAGTAGTCCCTTGATGGCCTTGGAGATCGATGGGTGGTACACCGGTCCAACAATGCGTTGCACCTGTCGGCCCTCGCGCGAAATCAAGAAGCTCGTTGGATACTCTTCTTTGACGCCAAATTTCTCGGCCATATCTTGCGTTCCAAGATAGACCGGGTAATTCATCGCTCTCGAGACGCCCTGGACTTCAAAGCGCCGCGTTTCCACAAAAGGCTTTACGGTCTCTGCACCTTCGTCGTCCATCGCGATGCCCATCACCGTGAATCCTCTTGTCCCATACTCTTCCTGCAGCTGAATGAGCGTGGGCATTTCGAGCTCGCAAGGAGGACACCAGGTGGCCCAGAAATTTACCAGCACTACCTTGCCCCTGTACTCTTCCAGCTTGGACCAGTTCTCGCCGTAATCCCGGAAAACTGCGTGGGGTGCAGGCAAATCGATGTCCACTTCGCTGCACATCTTCTCGCCCGATTCCTCGGACGGCCACCGCAGCGAATCGCGTTTCACCCAGGCCGCGCCCAGCAATAGGGCCGCCGCCAAAAGGATGAGTAAACCCTTCAAGGTGCTTGCTCCAATTCTGTCTTCTCGATCATGAACGCGAGAACTTCACGACCCATCGCACCCAGTTTACCGGGGAAAAAATCCTTTCCGCGGTTCGCACGTACAGATGTGTCGAATGAACCCCCAGACCGTTCGCGGAGCCCCGCGAAGCGTGGCTGATTGACTGGGCCACTGAAAAAGTGAGGAATTTTACGAAGGGAGTTACACTTGGCGCGATCGCACCATCTTAAAGCAAGAAACAGAACTCTCTCTTATGGCCATTACCGCCAATGCTTGCTCTCCGGACAGTGGTCGCATTCGTCCCGCCCTCCCCACCGATGTGGAACCTCTCGCCCGCCTGATCAACGCGGCCTTTCGCGTCGAGCAACCCTTCATCGAGGGCGATCGCATTGATGCTGCTGGCGTTCGCTCCTACATGGCAAAAGGGGAATTCCTTGTCGCTGAAGACTTCAACGGCCTCGCCGGTTGCGTCTACGTTCAGATTGCTAGTGACGAAGGCTACTTGGGCTTGCTCGGCGTGGATCCCCTGCGGCAAGGAACCGGGCTCGGCCGCAAGATGATGGATGCCGCCGAAGACTACTTTCGGCAATCGGGTTGCAAGACCGTCAACCTCCGCGTCATCAGCGCACGCACGCCGCTGCCTTCGTTTTATCGTCACCTTGGCTACCACGAAACCGGTACCGCTCCCTTCGCTCCTGGCGTGCCAGTCAAAGTTCCTTGCCACTACATCCTCATGTCCAAATCTCTCGGTTTAAATTAGCGGTGATCTTGCTGGCGTTCGCATGGGGGGAGGCAGGCGTTATGGTTAACCAGGATTCCTTCATTTCCAAATTTCCATCCTTCAGGCAGAATACCTCCTCTATTTCAGGGGGAATTCATGAACCGCCGTGTCGTGCTAGCTTCCTTTCTCTTTGCAGCCCTCTCGTTTGCTCCTGTCGGCAACCACGTCATCGCTGACGAGCAGCCGCTCTTCGGCTATTCCGCCGAATCTTCCCGCGTCGAACGTCAGTGGGAAGAGAAGTTGCGCGCCATTCCCAGTCCGGACAATCTCCGCGCTTACATGCAGCGTCTCTCCGCGCATCCGCACCACGTCGGTTCGCCCTACGACAAAGACAACGCGGAATGGATCGCCGCAAAGTTCAAGGAGTTCGGTCTCGACACCCACATCGAACAGTTTGACGTTCTCTTTCCCACGCCCAAGGAACGCGCTGTTGAGCTGGTCGAAGGCGGTCCGAAATTCGTCGCCAAGCTCCAGGAGCCCGCGCTTCTGCAGGACCCCACCTCGAATCAGCAAGCCGAACAGCTTCCCACCTACAACGCTTACTCCATCGACGGCGATGTCACCGCTCAACTCGTCTACGTGAACTACGGAATCCCCGAAGACTACGAGCAGCTTGATCGCATGGGCCTTTCCGTCAAAGGCAAGATCGTCATTGCGCGTTATTACCACTCCTGGCGCGGCATCAAGCCTAAGGTTGCCGCTGAGCACGGCGCCGTCGGTTGCCTCATTTTCTCCGATCCGCACGAAGACGGATTCGTCCAAGGCGAGACGTTTCCCGCTGGCGCTTTCCGCCCGCCCGACGGTGTCCAGCGCGGCAGCGTCGCAGATATGCCGTTTTATCCAGGGGATCCCCTCACGCCCGGCGTCGGCGCCACGAAAGACGCCAAACGTCTGAAAGTGGAAGAAGCGCCGACGATTACCAAAATTCCCGTGCTGCCAATTTCTTATGCCGACGCGCAACCCTTGCTTGCGGCGCTGACCGGCCGCGTTGCTCCCGACGGGTGGCGAGGCGGGCTCGGCATCACCTATCACGTTGGCCCGGGCGCCGCGAAGGTTCACCTGAAAGTGAAATCGAATTGGGACATCAAGCCTCTTTACGACGTGATCGCAAAAATTCCGGGCTCGACTTTTCCGGATGAGTGGGTCATTCGCGGCAACCATCACGATGGCTGGGTGAACGGCGCGGAGGATCCTATTTCCGGCCAGGTCGCCATTTTGGAAGAAGCGCGTGCGCTCGGTGAGCTGGTGAAATCCGGATGGAAGCCGAAGCGCACGATTATTTATTGCGCCTGGGACGGCGAAGAGCCGGGGCTCCTGGGCTCGACCGAATGGGCCGAGCAGCACTATGACGAATTGCGCGCGCACGGCGTCGCGTACATCAATTCAGACGGCAATGGCCGCGGCTATCTCGGAATCGAAGGATCGCACACGCTCGAAAAGTTCAGCAACGATATCGCGCGCGAGATTTCCGATCCGGAAACAAAATTGAGCGCGTGGAAGCGCCAGCAGCTTCGCGAAATTGCTAACGCCAAAACACCCGAGCAACGCGAAGAAATTCGCAAGCGCGCCGATTTGCGCATTCCCGCGCTTGGCTCTGGTTCCGATTACACGGCATTCCTGCAACACGACGGCGTGGCCTCGCTCAATATCGGTTTCGGCGGCGAAGACCAAGGCGGCATCTACCATTCCATCTACGACGATTTCTATTGGTTCACGCACTTCAGCGACACGGATTTTGTTTACGAACGTGCGCTGGCGCAGACTGGAGGCACCACAATCCTGCGTTTGGCGGACGCGGAACTGCTTCCTTTCGAGTTTGGAAATTTTGCGGACACTGTGCAGAACTATTTGAAGGAATTGAAGGCTCTTTCGCAAAAAATGCAGGATGATATTCGGGAACGCAACCGCGAAATCGAAGAAGGCGTTTTCAAGGCCACCGACGACCCCAAGCGACCGCTGGTTCCGCCTGCGGTCGAGGCCGTTCCTCCGCATCTCAATTTTGCGCCTATGGAAAATGCCGTGGACGTGCTCTCTCGCAGCGCGTCGGAATATCGCAAAGCATTGGAACATGCCAACGCCAATGGCGGTGCGGCGCTGGCTTCCGCTTCCCTCGCGGAAGTCAACAAAATGCTCATCGAGAGCGAGCGCAAACTCACCAATGCCGAAGGACTCCCCAACCGCCCGTGGTTCAAGCACCAACTCTACGCCCCGGGTTTTTACACCGGCTATGGGGTCAAGACGGTGCCTGCGGTCCGCGAAGCCATCGAGCTAAAAAAATGGCAGCAAGCCGACGAAGCGATTGTCGTCGTCGCGCGTGTTTTGCAGGATGAAGCGGCGCTGATTTCTTCCGCCGCCCAGAAACTTTCAGGCGCGAAATGAGACTTCTTGAACGCGCTCGGCTAAAGCTAACCGGCGCGCGTGCCGTTTGGAACCGGACGTTCCGGTACGGAGAGAACGGGCGCGATTCCATCCGCGTAGCCGATGTCAAATAGCATTCCTTCGGAAATTTCGCCGGCCATTTTGCGTGGCTCCAGGTTCACTACGAAGAGAGCTTGGCGTCCTGCGATCTCCCGCGGATTTTCGCGCTCTTTCTTGATCCCCGCGAGAATCGTTCGCGAATGGTCGCCGAAATTTACGGTGAGCTTCATGAGCTTATCGGAGCGTGAAACATCTTCGACGCGCTCAATGGTTCCGACGCGAACGTCAAGCGCCTCGAGCCCGGCGATGCCGACGACGGGCTTTATCGGTGCAGGAGTAAATTCGCTCATGGCTCACCGCTTGTACCGTGACGCATACGCAGGCGTGGGAATGGAGGCGTCACATTTCTCGTCGCGGATCGGCGCGCCCGGTGTGAGTGACAGTGGAATCACGCCAGCCCAGACCGGCAGCGCGTAATCCGCGGCGTCATCCTCCGGCGGCCCGACGCGAATCTTCGCGGAAACTTCCGTCAGCGGCAGGCGAAGAATGCTGGTGGCTTTCAACTCTTTTTCGTTGGGCTGGCGCGCATCGTTCCAGCGCCCGGGAAGAATTTTGTCGGTGAAGGCATGCAGCGCTTCGACCTGTTCTTCCGGCACGTCGACGATGGCAGCTTTGCCGAGGGCGACGACTGAGCGGTAATTCATCGAGTGATTGAAAACGGAGCGCGCGAGAACGAAGCCATCCGTAAGAGTTACGGTAACGCAAACGGGAATTCCGCCGCTCAGGTTGCGGAGCATGCGGCTGGCAGCTGAACCATGGAAATAAATCGCGTCGCCAACACGCGCGAAAAGCATGGGGATCACGTAAGGCCGGCCATCGACGGCAAAGCCGACGTGGCATACGAAGGCTTCGTCGAGAATGTTGTAAATGGTTTCGCGATCGTAGGCGCCGCGATGGGATTCGCGCACAACGCGCGTGCGCTCGGTCGGCGGAGTGGTTTCTGGCACGATTCACCTCATTGAGAAACGTGGCGCGAAGACGGCTGGTGCGTGGCCGCTCATTTGATTTGTAGCCGGCGCCAAAGCGGCATGTGTGAGGAGCAACTGCAAGTATCGTATCACGCGGGAACCGAGGCAATTTGGGACTCGCGATGTACGCGGATAAAGTGGTCCCAATTTGGATGCCACGCCTTACAACCTCTGCGTCACGTATGAGAAACTAACGGCCTGAGTTCGTATTCGTCTGCGGCCGGGAAAGGGACGATGAGCACACCAGTAATGCAAGGCAAGGAGAAGAGAGCATTCGACATCACATGGGTGCGGGAGCAATTTCCTTCACTGAAATTGCAGGTGAACAGGCACGCCGCGGCGTTCTTGGACGGGCCGGCCGGGACGCAAGTGCCGCAGCAGGTGATGGACGCGGTGCAGAATTATTTTATGAGCGCGAATGCGAATACCTACGGAGCATTCCTCACGAGCCGACGAAACGATGAAATGATTGTGGCGGCGCGGGCGGCCATGGCGGACTTTTTCAACTGCGATGCAAATGAAGTGTCCTTCGGGCAGAACATGACGACGATCACGTTTGCGCTAGCGCGCGCGATCGGAAGGGAACTGAAGCCGGGCGACGAGATTGTAGTGACGACTTTGGACCACGATGCCAACGTGGCACCGTGGCGGGCGCTGGAAGAGAAAGGCGTGGTGATCCAGCAGGTGGATATCCGGGAAGCGGATTGTACGCTTGATCTTGACGATTTGAAGCGCAAGATTACGACAAGAACGAAGCTGGTGGCGGTGGGATACGCCTCGAACATCGTGGGAACGATCAATCCTGTGGCGGAAATCACGAGGCTCGCGCACGCGGCTGGCGCGCTAATGTTTGTCGACGCTGTGCACTACGCGCCACATGGAGTGATTGACGTGAAGGCCCTGGACTGCGATTTTCTGGTGTGCTCGCCGTACAAATTTTTCGGGCCGCACATGGGAACGCTGTTCGGCAAGCGCGAACACCTGGAGAAATTCAAGCCGTACAAGGTGCGGCCGGCGACAAATGTTCCGCCGGAATGCTGGGAAACGGGAACGCAAGTGCAGGAATTAATCGCGGGGATTGGCGCGGCCGTGGACTACCTCGCGGAACTGGGACGGCACTGCGATCCTGGCGCGAAGAGCCGCCGCGAAGCGTTGCAGGCGGCCTACCGTTCGACGCACCAATACGAAACCGGAATACTGACGCGGTTGATCGCGGGTTTGCAGACGATTCCTGGGATACGCATTTTCGGTATCACCGACGAGAAACGATTCAACGAGCGTTGCGCGACACTGTCATTTCGGCTGGGCAATCACCATCCGACGAAGATCGCAGCGTTTCTCGGCGAACGCGGGATTTTCACTTGGGACGGGAATTTCTATGCTCTGAATCTGTCCGAGCGCCTGGGAGTCGAGCAACTTGGCGGCGTCTTGCGAGTCGGGCTGGTTCACTACAACACCGTCGAAGAAGCGGATCGCTTGCTTTCGGGACTGACGGAATTAGCGAAGAAAAACTGAGCCGGCCCAGCACGGCTCCGCGTCGGACAGCAAGAGCTGATCCATCCTGCAAGTGCAAACTATCTGCCCGTGCGACTGTTGCCGTTCACGCCGGAACCAGGAAGAATCGAAAAACCAAGTTCTTGCAAATCCTGGCGCAATTGTGAGACGGATGCAAAGAGAATCCCCTGAATTCCCGCGGCGCGAGCTGCCTGAATATTTTCTTCGCGGTCGTCGACGAAGATCGTTTCCGAGGGCGCAATTCTCAGCAAGGAGAGAGAATGCCGGTAGATGACCGGGTCCGGCTTGATCGCACGCAGCTCGCACGAAAAAATCTGGTGATCGACGTGGCTCAACCAGGCGAAATTCTTCCTCACGTGAGCGGCCATGTCCGTTTGCATGTTTGAAAGAATAGCGGTCTTAATGCCACGCGAGTGGATGCGCGCAAGCCATTCCGTCATTTCTTGATTGACGTCGCTCCACATCTGCACATCCATCCGGCGAAGGCTTTCAATCTGATGGGCATGAATCGTGACGCCGGCCCGGCGCGCAAACTCGACCCAATAATCATGCCCCGTGAAGTCGCCGCGATCGTATGGGTCGCGCGAGGAACGGTAGATGGGCAGAAATTTGTCTTCGTCAATACCGAAAATGCTTGCCATTTCCCCGAGAGCTTCGGGCGAAGGACGCGAGCACAGGACTTCGCCGTAATCGAGGATGACGCCGCTAATCGTTTGTGGGGAGGCGAGACGCGATTCTTTTTCATCAACCATGGAACGCTCCACTGAATATGGTGACGGAAACGAAGTGATTCGTCCAACGAATCCATGTATTCTGACGCGCTATGGCAAAACGACCGAAACCAATTTTGCTGACCGTGCTGGATGGATGGGGATACCGCGCGGAGACGAAGGGAAACGCGATCGCGCTGGCACGGAAGCCGGCGTACGACGAGCTGCTTAAGAGATTTCCCAACACCTTGATTCATACTTCCGGGCCATTTGTGGGATTGCCCGAAGGACAAATGGGCAACAGCGAAGTGGGGCACATGAACATCGGCGCGGGGCGGGTCGTGCACATGGACATCACCCGGATCGACTTGCTGGTCGCGAACAAACAATTGCAAAACGTGCCGCTGTTTCAGCAAGCGATGGAGCGCGGGCGTACGCGGCAACTGCATTTCCTCGGATTGCTGAGCGATGGCGGCGTGCATTCGCACATCCAACATTTGTTTGCGCTGCTGGAGATGGTCAAGCAACACAAAGTGGAAAGAGTGTTCGTGCACTGTTTCATGGACGGACGTGACACGCCGCCAAACAGCGGGCGCGACTATGTGCGGCGACTGCAACAGAAGATGCGCGAGCTGGGCGTGGGTGAAATCGCCACGCTGGTGGGGCGCTACTACGCAATGGACCGCGACAACCGTTGGGAACGCGTGGAGCTGGCGTATCGCGCGCTGGTTCACGGCGAAGCGGAAACGCGGACGGATGATCCGGCTGCGGCGCTACAGCGGAGTTACGAAGCGAACGTTACGGATGAATTTGTAAAACCGATTGTGGTGACGAAGGGCAGCGGAGCCGGGGCCGGCCCGGTCGGATTGATTCGCGATGACGATGCCATTATCTTTTTCAATTTTCGCGCGGACCGCGCCCGCCAGATGACGTACGCCCTGGCGGCACCGGACTTTGACAAGTTTGTGGATGTGAAGCGGCCGAAGAATCTGTTTTTCGTGGCGATGACGCAATACGACAAAAACTGGCCGTGGCTGAAATTCGTGATTGCTCCGGAAAAGCTGGAGCACATCCTGGCCCAGGTGTTCGCGGAATTGCAGTACAAGAATTTGCGGACCGCGGAGACGGAGAAGTACGCGCACGTCACCTATTTTTTCAATGGAGGAGTGGAGAAGCCGTTCGCGGGGGAAGAGCGGATACTGGTGCCTTCGCCAAAAGTAGCTACGTACGACTTGAAGCCGGAAATGTCTGCGGCGGGAATCACGGACACGGTGGTGAAGGCGATTGAGAAGGGCGAGTTCGACGCCATCATCATGAATTATGCGAATGCGGACATGGTGGGGCATTCGGGCAAGCTCGAGGCGGCCATCAAGGCGGTCGAAACGGTCGATGCCGGGCTGGCGCGGATTTATCAGGCGCTGAAGCCGCGCGGAGGAGTGTGGATGATCACTGCGGACCATGGGAACGCAGAGACGATGATCGATCCTGCGACGGGCGGGCCCCACACGTATCACACGACGAATCCGGTGCCGTTCATTTTGGTGAGCGACGACGACAAAGTGCGCTTGAAACCGGGCGGTTCGCTCCGAGACATCGCGCCGACAATGCTAGGCGCGCTCGGGCAACCACGCCCCGTGGACATGACCGGCAACGATTTGCGCATCATTTCATAGCTGACCATGAGCCGTATGAAACCAGCAGAGACCAAACTGCTCATTTGTGTATGGCATCCGTTTACGGAGTGGCGGCCGAAGCCGGCGATGGCGGAGACGATTCGCAAGCGGTGGCCGGAGATGCGCGTGCTGCATTTGCCGAATTACGACCACCTGGCGAGGGAGTTGCCGGATGCGGATATTTTTGTGGGCTATTCACTGCGTGCGGAGCAATTGAAGGACGCGAAGAAACTGAAGTGGATCCATTCGACGGCCGCGGGCGTGGCGCAATTGATGTATCCGGAGCTGCGCAATTCGGGAATCGTGGTGACGAACCCGAGCGGAATCTTTTCCGTGCCCATGGCGGAGCACACCATGGGCCTGTTGCTCGCGCTGGCAAGAAATTTTCCGGATTCGGTGCGGGGGCAGGAGGGCGTGCGATGGGCTCAGCAGGAGATCTGGGACAAGCCGCAACACTTGACGGAGCTGAATGGGAAGGTCCTGCTGGTCGTGGGCTACGGGTCCATCGGCAGGGAAGTAGCGAAGCGCGCAAAGGCGTTTGACATGAGAGTTTGGGGCGTAACGCGATCGGGCAAGGGCGAACAAGCGTACGTGGAGAAGGTTTTTGCCGCGGCGCAGCTACACGAAGCGCTGCCGGGCGCGGATTACGTTTTGATCTGCGCGCCGGAGACGGCGGAGACGAAACATCTGATCGGCGAGGCTGAGATCGCAAGGATGAAACGTGGGGCGCGACTGATCAATGTGGGACGCGGCTCGCTACTGGATGAAGTCGCACTGATTCAGGCGCTCGAAAGTGGCACACTGGGCGGAGCAGCGCTGGACGTGGCGCAAACGGAGCCATTGCCGGCGGAGAGTCCGCTGTGGAAGGCGCCGAATTTGTTCATCACGCCGCACACCAGCGGGGTGAGCGACCGGCTGTGGGATCGGCAGGCGGCGATTTTGCTTGAATTGTTAGAGAGATGGTTTGACGGACGGGAATTGTTCAACCGCGTGGATTTTGCGCGCGGCTACTGAAGCGGTTCTTAGTTGCTAGTCCTTAGTTCCAAGTCACGGGGCGTGGGGCAGATGGCTCCCCTCTTCAAAAACGTGCGATTAACGAATCGGCAGCAAAATCCACCTGTAATGAGCTTGAACCAAAAACCAAAAACTGAAAACTGAGTTCAGTCGCCGACGCCGCCTTTGGGGGCCTGATAGCCTTCGCGGGCGTAGACTTGGTATTTCTGCTTTTTGCCTTTTTGATCGACGATGCTCAGCGGACCGCCATCGGGAGCGACCAACTCCACCTTAACCTTGTGAAATTTGCCGTCCTTCGCGCCAGCTGTTGGCGAGTAGGAGAGGCTGTACTGGTGGCGGAGGAACGCGGCGACGCTGCGAAACACATCCGGCATCTCGCCGGCGAACTGAGGAAACCAGGAATAGCCGCCGGTCTCCTGCGAGAAAGTTTTTAGCTGATTTTCTGCCTGCAGGTAATCCATACGCCGCATGCTGCCCATTCCCCCGTTCATGTCCGCATAGTTCTGAAAGGCGCGCCCCAAACCGACGCAGAAAATCGAGACGTCGCTCTGGCGCAGCTGCTTCATGGTCTGATCAAGCGTGTGTTTGGAGAACGTATCAACGCCGCTGGCCAGCACGACGATGGACTTCTTGCCTTTTACATCCTTCAAGCGATCCACGGTTTCAAGGATGGCGTCGAAGAGGTTCGATTCACTGAAGCCGGGGAAATAGAGATGATAGAGCCCCTCCATGACTTCGTCCTTGTTTTGCGTGAAGTCGACCTCCACGCGCGTTTTCATGTCAAAGGTTTCGAGGGCGATCCAGTCTTTCTGCTGCAACGCGGGGAAAAGCGCCGTGGACCAATACTTCCCCACATAGGCAAAAAAACCGCCATAACCGCGGCTGCTGAATTCGAGGAGGAGCACCATGGTGATGGGCGCTTCGGTGGGAGAGAAATTGGTGATGGTCTGGGGCACGCCGTCGTCGAGGATGCGGAAATTTTCTTTCTTAAGACCAGGGATGATGTCGCCGCGCTGCGTTGTGGCGACAACATCGAGCGTGACGATGGGAACATCGACAGCGATAGTCACACCGGCCTGCGGAGCTTGCTGCGCCGGACTGGGCCCCTTAGGTGAATCAGGGTTCTGCTGTTGTTGCGGAGGAGGCGGAGCGCCGCCTTGCGGGCCGGTGGGGGCCTGGGCAAAGACGGAATTCTCAGCCAGCGGCAAGACCAAAACGGCTGCCAGAGTTGCGAGCAAAACTACGGAGAAAATGGCCTTCATCGTGCGCTCCCGATAGCAATCAAAAACTCCAAATTGTCGATTACTCCCACCCGCAAGACAGGCTAATAGCCACGAAGCGGGTCAATCTTTGCAACCTAACAGCAATGCCCAAGCCAAGCGCCCACACCTGCATGTTAGTATGAAGCCTAATAAAGGCAAAACGTTTACTCGGGCCAAGAAGCGGCCAACTATTTGGGGGGAGGATGGATTCGTGAATGGGAAACGAATGGTCGAGAGGATAGTGGGAGCGACCGTATTGATGATCGCGGCGAGTTTTCCGGCCCTGGCACAGGTGGCATCGGCAGCCGGGCCGGGGATTCCGGCGAACAGCTCGCCGGTTGGGGACCCACCGTCAATCGCTAGGGAAGCGCGAGGCTGGCTGGCGGACCTGATCAAAATCAACACATCGAATCCGCCGGGAAACGAGCAGATCGCGGCGATGTACATTGCGGGAATCCTGGCGAAGGATGGGATCAAGGCTGATGTTCTTGACCTGGCGCCAGGGCGGAGCGCGGTGGTGGCGCGGCTGCGAAGCACGGCAATGGCGGAGCCTTCGAAAGCGCTGCTGCTGGTGGCGCACATAGACGCGGTGCCGGTCGAGAAGGCACGGTGGACTGTTGATCCGTTCGGCGCCGTAATTAAGGACGGATATTTGTACGGGCGCGGGGCGATCGATGACAAGGGTATGCTGGCAGCGAACCTGGCGGTGTTCCTTGAGCTGAAACGCTCGAGGGCGCGTCTGAACCGCGACGTGATTTTTCTTGCGACGGATGACGAGGAAACCAGCGGAGATGCCAGCATTCGAATGCTGATTGCGAAGCACTGGGAAAAGTTCGCCGCGGGTTTCGCGATCAATGAAGGCGGAAACGTCTTCGTGAAGAACGGAAAAGTACAGTACGTCGGCGTGCAAGCAAGCGAGAAAGTGGCCATGAACGTTGCGGTGATCGCGCGCGGGACCTCTGGCCACGCTTCGCAGCCGACGAAAGACAATCCCGTAGTACACCTGGCGGCGGCGGTGGCAAAAATCGGGAATTATTCCGCGCCGGTGCACCTCACAGCGATTGTGCGCAGATACTTCGAGGGGCTGGCGCCGCTCGAGGATGACGAGATCGGGAAGTGGATGCGGTCGATGGACACGTCAGACCGTGGCGAGCACGCGCAACGCGTAGTTTCCGACGCCAGTCCGTTGTGGAATTCGATGTTGCGTGACACGATTGCGCCGACAGTTTTGACGGCAGGCGTGGCGAATAACGTGATTCCGGCGGAGGCGCGGGCCAACCTGAACGTCCGGTTGCTGCCGGGAGACTCGATCGATGCCCTGGTGAACGAGTTGAATAAGCTGACGAACGATCCCCAGGTCAAGCTGGAGGTGCAACCGAATGCGGGATTGGCGGCGCCGCCATCGTCGCTGGAATCGGATTTTTATGGGGTCATCACGAAAGTCGTTACGCAGGAATTTGGAGGCGCCCCGGCGCTACCGTTTCAATCGACGTGGCTGACCGATTCGGCACAGTTGCGGCTGCACAACGTGCAGGCATACGGTCTGGTGCCGTTTCCGCTGACGCAAGATGATCTGAAGCGCATGCATGGGAACGATGAACGGATACCGCTCGCGGCGTTTGACAAGGGCGTGGACGTGCTGCTGAAGATCGTCAAGGAATTCGCCGTCGCGCACTAGCAGGGAATGGATTTGAATCGCGAGCGAAAAACGGGCTCTATTTTCACGCGCTTCCAACAACCAATAAAAACAGTCTACAATCAATGCCTTCAAAGGACGCATGAGTTTCCGTCATTCCAAAATAGTATGCACCATAGGGCCGGCGAGTCGTTCACCGAAGATGATAGACCGCTTGCTCGGCGCGGGAATGGACGTGGCGCGGCTGAATTTTTCGCACGGCACGCATGAGGAACACGCGAAGAACATCTCGACTTTGCGCGCCGCCGCCGTCCAGCACGAAAAGCCGATCGCGATTCTTGCCGACCTGCAAGGACCGAAGATTCGAACGGGACCGCTGGCGGGCGGCGGGCCAGTTCTGCTGCGTACGGGCCAGGAGTTCATGATCACCACGGCGAAGATTCTGGGAGATTCGACGCGCGTAAATACAGTTTTCACGCCGCTGCCGAGAGAAGTTCACCGCGGCGACCGCATCTTGCTTTCGGACGGGTTGATCGAATTGCGCGTGGAAAAAGTCAGCGGCCGGAACGTGCTTTGCGAAGTCGTGAACGGCGGGGCGCTCGGCGAGCACAAAGGAATCAACCTGCCAGGAGTGCAGTTGCGCGTGCCCGCGCTGACGCCAAAAGACCGCGCCGACTTGGTTTTCGCGCTGAAACACGGCGCGGATTACATTGCCGTGAGTTTTGTGCGGCGCCCGGAAGACGTGCTGCTGGCGAAGCAGTTGATTCGGCGCGCAGGGAGAGACGTACCGGTGATTGCGAAACTGGAGAAGCCCGAGGCCATCGAAAATCTGGACGCGATTCTGCTGGCCGCCGATGGCGTGATGGTGGCGCGGGGCGACCTTGGCGTGGAAATGAATCCGGAGCGCGTGCCCGTAGTGCAAAAAATGATTATTGCACGAGCGAGGGAACTCCGGCGCCCGGTGATTACGGCGACGCAGATGCTGGAATCCATGACGGAGAATCCGAGGCCGACGCGCGCGGAAGCTTCGGACGTGGCCAATGCGATTTTCGATGGCTCGGATGCGGTGATGCTCTCGGCGGAAACGGCCACCGGGAAGTATCCCGTCGAGGCCGTTAGCATGATGGCGCGCATCATCGAAGAAGCGGAAGCGAGCATCCGGGAATTTCCGCGGCCAGCGTCTCAGGAACAACTGAAAGTTGCGGGAACCGTCGCGGAGCTGGTGTGCCACGCCTCGCGCGAACTGCACATGAAGGTGATCGCGGTGTTTACTCACAGCGGATTCACGGCGCGGCTGGTGTCACGCTACCGGCCGCTCGTGCCGATTGTGGCGTTTTCGCCGGAAGCGGAGACGCGGCGGCGTATGGCGCTCATCTGGGGCGTGGTGCCGAGAAACATTCAGGACGTGCAAAAGGTGGACGGGCTGGCCAAGGTTGCGGAGAAACGCCTGCTCGAAGAGCGGCTCGTCCGCAAGGGCGAGATCATCGGAATTGTGGCGGGCACGCCGATGGGCATTCGCGGGACGACGAACTTCATGAAGTTCCACATCATCGGCGGGCCGGCCTGAGGAAGTGATCGGTAATCAGCGATCAGTAATCAGTTTTGGCCAGGGGTCAGCTGTCTGATCGATCGAAGTGCCGCAATCAAAATTTCTTTGGCCGCTTCTTAGTTGACCCAGTTGTCCGGGCGGGAGGGCGGTTCTTTCTTGTGCTTGTTGATGTAGACCTCGAAGCGCCTGCGATTGCGTTTGTGCTGCCAGTCGGTGACCGTGTTGCGGACGTTGTATAGAAACGAGCCGCGGCGGAAATATATCCAGCCAACGAGCATACCGCCGAAATGGCAGATGTGGCTGATGTTGTCGCCACCGAATCCGAACGTGAAGATGAATTCCACTGCAGTCATGGCAATCACGAATGTTCGCATACTCATTTTCACGGGAATCGGAAACATCACTACTTGGCGATCCGGAAAAAGAATGGCGCAGGCGAGCAGCACGCCGAAGATTGCGCCGGAGGCGCCGATTGTCGCTATGTCAGCGGATGGCCGGCCCCAAAATAGGGATATTTTCACGATTATGTTGATGATTCCGGCGCCGACGCCGGTTAGGAAGTAATACTGTAAGAAGCGATTGCGGCCCCACGTCAACTCCAACTCCCGCCCGAACATGTACAGGAAGAACATATTGGAGAGGATGTGCCAAATGGTGGAGCCGTCATGTAGGAACAGATAGGTGAATGGCTGCCAGATGCGCAAGCCCGGCACCACGGCGGAAGGCACCAAGCCAAAGTGTCCAACAAACCAGTTGTAGGCGGATGCCCCCGAAAACGTCCGAAGCAAAATCTCGAAAATATATACAGCTAGGTTGGCAACGATTAGCCATTGGACCGCGGGCGTGAGGTAAAAATTAAAGCTGAACCTGTAGTTTCGGATGCCCGCGCGAGAAGCCATACAATGCAAGTTTACGGTGGGAAAGCGCGCGCGTCAAAGAGTAGATCTCGTAACGGCGCGCCACTCTCTTCATCAGCGATGTGAGCGAACTGCCGTGGGTTAGTCGAGCTTCTTGCGCGCGAAGTAGAAGAGCGAAGCCGCGAGAAGCCCGAACATGAAGACGCCAAAAAGGTTGCTGGTCGCAAGTGGTCCCATCAGCTTGGGTCCGAAGGAGAAAAGGTCAGGCCGCCAGGGGAGACCAAGAATGGATGTGACGAAATGCGGGACGCGATTGGAAATCTCCGGGTCCTGCAGAAGAGCGATGATGATGCCGAGCAGCCCGAAAACGCCTCCGGCGGCGATCAGGCCGCTGGAATAGAGGGCCCCAGGACTCGCCTCGCTGTCCGTGCTTTCTCCCTCTTTCTTTTTCGTACTTGCTTCCACGGCCCAGCGTACAAGCCCCCCGGCAAACATCGCGGCAGTTGTCGCGATGGAAAGATAGGATCCGGTTGCAAAGGCCAGGGAGCGAACGCCCAGAACTTCCACGGCGATGACCAGGGCCACGCCCATCAAGACCAAACGCCAAGGCAATCGCTGGTTCAGAATGCCATGAATCACGGTGGCCATCAGCCGCGCCTGCGGAGCCGGGGCCTTGTCGCTGCCGATTCCCTGCGCCCACTGGAACTCGATTTTCTTCGTCGACGGATCGTAGAGATACTCGCCATCGGGGATTTCGTGCGAGCTCAAGGAATTGATAAGGACGTAGGTTTTTCCTTGATGGACAAAGATGTTGCTTTCGACTTTAGCGCCCTCAGGCAAAGTCTGGAGGTTGACCGGTATTTCCGTGGGGATATATTTTTCCAATCCTCTATTCATCAGATTCAGGGTTGTCCCGATGGCGATGGTAGAAACCGTGACGCCCACTAGAAGGCTTAATTGCTGATAGGAGGGCGTGGCGCCGACAAGGTAGCCGGTCTTCAAGTCCTGCGAGGTGGCGCCGGCAATAGCCGCGGCCGTGCAGACCACTCCGCCAATCATCAGTGCTAGCACTTCGTAATTAGGCGCCGTCCACCCAGCCACAAAAAAGATCGCGCACGTGGCCATAAGCGTAGCGATACTCATGCCGCTGACCGGGTTCGAGGAATTGCCGAGCAGCCCGCTGATGCGCGCCGCCACGGTAACAAAGAGGAAGCCGAAGATGGTGACGAGAATACCGGCTAGAAGATTGTGGTACCACTGCGTATTGGCGCCCTTCATGGGATGAAATGTCAGCAGCACCCACATCATGGCGATAATGACTATGGAACCCAGGATGACCCAGCGCATGGATACGTCGCGGTCGATACGGCTGGAAGCGGTCGATTGGCCAGTGCCTTCGGCACGCACGTCTTTCAATCCCGAGCGGAGCGCCGAGAAAATCGTAGGCAGAGTGCGCAACAGGGTAATCAATCCAGCGGCGGCGACAGCCCCGGCGCCCATCGGACGGATGTAACTGCGCCAGATGTCGTCCGGCGTCATGAGAGGGATGGGAATGGTGGAGGGATAAATCGGCGTGTTGCCTGCAAGCTGCCCGTAGAACTTGATGGCCGGCATCATGACCAGCCACGAGACGATGCCTCCGGCAAAGAGGATGCCGGCAACCCGGGGGCCGATGATGTAGCCGACTCCCAGATATTCGGAGGTGATGGCCGCGCGAAAACTCGCTCCTGGGAACCAACTGGGCCGGCCTTCGGGCTGCGAGGTCCACGCTTGCACGGTGTTCATCAGGAAGGTGTAAACGCCGCCGAGACCAAGTCCCCAGAATACGCGGCCCGCGAAGGAGCCGCCGCGTTCCCCTGCGACCAGCACGTCAGCGCAGGCGGTGCCTTCGGGGAACGCCAGGTTTCCGTGTTCTTTGACAATAAGTTGACGCCGCAGCGGCACCATGAAGAGCACGCCCAGCCACCCACCGAGCAGAGCCAACGGGAAAATCCGCCAAAATGTGAATTCTGAGCCGAAGCCGAGAAAGATCAGCGCAGGGATTGTAAACATGACCCCCGCGGCGAGCGATTCGCCCGCCGAGCCGGTGGTCTGAACGATGTTGTTTTCAAGGATGGTGGAACGGCCGAAAGCGCGAAGAATGCTGATGGATAGCACGGAAATGGGTATCGAGGCGGAGACGGTCAGACCGGCTCGAAGGCCGACGTACACGGTTACGGCGCCGAACAGTAGTCCGAAGAGCGCGCCAAGAACGATCGCCCGGATGGTAAATTCCTTTGGGCTTTCTTCAGCCGATATATAGCTGCGGAATTCACCTGGTGGCGCCGTGGAACTCCATGCCTTTTCGCGCGCCCCAGTTTGTTCGCTCAAATGAATCCTCCCTATTTGCCGCCATTGGATGTCGGTGCCGCCCCTGTGCGGGGGATTATGCCGCAGGTGGGCCAGGCGGGGAAGCGAATCCTAGCCGTCGGAAGGGGTCCGTTTTCTCAGGTCTATGCCCTATTGACGGGTGGAGGAGCGTCCCTATAATGTGCGGCGATATATGTTGCTTAGGTAGGCAACAAAGCCCATGGGATGTGACCTGTTCACGTTGCGGACAAGGGCGAAAGCCTTTAAGGCGCCACTGACCACAGTGTGGTCGATTCACATGGGAGCTGCCTGCGGATCCTTCCCTGCGGTCCGTCGAACGCCGCGATTCTGCTGATTCAAGCTAGGAGAACTATCGTGAGCTACCGCCGCTTGTTCGTGCTCGTCTTGCTGCTATTCCTTTTGGGCGCCATTCGCCCAACTCATCCCGTGAGCGCCGGCGACGAGTGGCAGCCCATTTCGCAAGAAGAATTAAAGATGACCAGTGTCCCGGAAGCCCCGGGAGCTCCGGCCATCTATCTGTACCGGCAGGTGGACCGGGACGACAACACCCACACGCCACACGAATACAAGTACGCGCGGATCAAAATCCTTACCGAAGAAGGCCGAAAGTACGCGGACGTGGAGATCCCCTTTTTCAAGGAACAAGGAAACATCCACAACATCAAGGCCCGGACAATTCGGCCGGATGGTTCGATTGTGAACTTCGAGGGAAAAGCTTTCGACAAGACTATCGTGAAGGCGAAGGGCGTAAAGTTCCTGGCGAAGACCTTCACTTTGTCCGACGTGCAAGTGGGCGGCATCATCGAGTATCACTACACTTACGACTTGAGCGAAGGTTACGTTTACAACTCCCGTTGGATCTTGAGCGAGGAGCTCTTTACCAAACGCGGGAAATTCAGCTTGAAGCCAAATCCCGATTTTGCTCTCCGCTGGAGCTGGCCGGCCGGCTTGCCGGCGGGAACGGCGCCGCCGAAGGATGAGGGAGGCTATGTGCGGCTGGAATCGCAGAATATTCCCGCATTTCAGATCGAAGACTACATGCCGCCGCAGAACGAGCTAAAATTTCGCGTGGATTTCGTTTATAGCGATGGTATTCCGGAGAAAGAGCCGGACAAATTCTGGAAGAAAGAAGGGAAAAAGCTGAACGACAGAGTGGAGGGTTTTACCGGGAAGCGCAAAGCGATGGAACAAGCCGTGGCGGAAATCGTCGCGCCGAGCGACACGCCGGAAGTGAAACTGGGGAAGATCTACGCGAAGGTGCAAAAATTCCGGAATACTTCCTGGGAGAGGGAGAAGACCGAGCAGGAGCAAAAGCGCGAAAAGCAGAAGGATATAAATAACGTAGAAGATCTGTGGAAGCGCGGCTACGGCGATGGACGCCAAATCAACTGGTTGTTTCTGGCGTTGGCGAAGGCGGCGGGGTTCGAGGCGTACTCTGTGTACATCTCGGCGCGCAGTGAGTATTTTTTCAAACCGCAGATGATGAACGCGTTCGAATTGGACGGTGACGTAGTGCTGGTGAAGTTGAATGGGAAGGATGTGTATTGCGACCCAGCAACCGCATTTGCTCCGTTTGGATTGCTGTCGTGGCCCGAAACCGGCGTAATGGGATTACGACTCGACAAAGAGGGCGGAAGCTGGGTGACCACAACATTGCCGCCGAGTTCCGATTCGAGGATCGAGCGGAAAGGCGATTTGAAATTGACCGATACGGGATCGCTGGAAGGGAAGTTGACGGTCACGTTTTCCGGGCTGGAAGCCCTCTGGCGGAGAATCGAAGAGAGGAACGAAGACGCGACCAATCGGAAGAGGTTTCTCGAAGACCAGGTGAAGGAATACATCCCCGTTGGGATCGAGGTGGATTTAACAAACCAGCCGGATTGGGGGAGTTCGACTCCGACACTGGTTACCGAGTTCGATCTGAAAGTTCCCGGCTGGGTTTCGGGAGCGGGGCGGCGGGCGCTCGTGCCCGTGGGGCTCTTCAGCGCGCCCGAAAAGCATGCATTCGAACATGCCGGTCGCGTTCACCCGATCTATTTTTCTTATCCATCAACAAAAATCGATGATGTGACGATCGATCTGCCGCTGGGCTGGCAAGTGAGCAGCTTGCCGCCGGTACAGGCGCTCGACGCTAAGGCCGCTCTGTACAGCCTGAAAGCGGAAGACAACAAAGGCACACTTCACTTAACACGACGGTTGAATATGGATTTGTTAATGGTCAGTCAGAAACTCTATCCGACGCTCCGGAATTTCTTTCAAGTTGTGAGGACGGGAGATGAGCAACAGATTGTGTTGCAGCCCGGCGCGTCAGCTGCGAGTAAATAAGATGCGGCGCGTACTAACTTCTTTCACACTAATTATGATTGGCTTTCTTGCGGCCGTGCCGCGGTCCGCGGCGGGAGACGCTCCCGGATGGATGCACGCGCTTGTGAACGCGCCCTTGCCCGCGCACGATGAGAAGACGGATGCGGTACTGCTCTACTCCGAGCGAATCGTAATGGTGCAATCCGCGGACAAATTCAAAATTACTGTCCGCGAAGCCTACAAGATTCTGCGTCCCGGTGGCCGCGAGTACGGCACCGTGGCAGTCTCGTACAACTCCCATTCGAAGATCACCGGCCTGCGGGGATGGTGCATCCCCGCGCAGGGCAAAGACTACGAAGTGAAAGATAAAGAGGCGATAGAAATCTCGCTGCCGAAAATAGACGGCAGCGAACTTGTCTCCGATGTGAAAGACAAACTCCTGCGCATCCCTGCCGCAGAAGTGGGGAACATCGTGGGATACGAGTACGAGGAGGAATTGCAGCCGTTGGTCCTTCAGGACGTCTGGCATTTTCAGGAGGCGAGCCCCGTGCGGGAAGCGCACTACACGCTGCAGCTTCCGGCAGGCTGGGAATACAAAGCCACGTGGATGAATTATCCGGAAGCCAAGCCGGCGCAATCGGGAAACCAGTCGCAATGGTTCGTGAGCGACATCAAGGGGATCAAGCGCGAAGACAGCATGCCGCCCTGGCAAGGTGTGGCCGGCCAGATGATCGTTTCATTTTTTCCGCCGGGAGGCTCCGCACAAAACCAGGGATTTCAGAACTGGAAACAAATGGGGATTTGGTACCAGGGGCTGACCAGCGGGCGTCGGGATGCTTCTACGGAACTCAAACAAAAGGTGGCGTCGCTGACAGCTTCCGCGAGCACTCCTGCCACGAAGATGAAGGCCCTTGGAGAGTTTGCGCAGCGGGATATCCGGTACGTAGCGATCGAGTTGGGGATCGGCGGGTGGCAACCGCATCCGGCTGCGGAAGTGTTCGCGCACCATTACGGTGACTGCAAGGACAAAGCAACGCTGATGGGAACGATGCTGCATGAGATCGGCGTCGATTCGTATTACGTGGTCATTAATTCCGAGCGTGGTTCCGTTACGCCTGAGACGCCCGCGCACATGGGGGGATTCGACCACGTGATCATTGCCATCAAACTGCCTGATGGAGTCAGCGAGGGCTCCCTCGCAGCCACTACGATCCACCCGAAGCTAGGCAAAATTTTGTTCTTTGACCCGACGGACGAATTGACTCCCTTTGGGCAACTCAGCGGCGCGCTGCAGGCGAATTACGGACTGCTGGTAACGCCGGATGGCGGCGAGTTGATCGCACTTCCGGAATTGCCGCCTGCCATGAACGGAATTCAGAGGACCGCCAAGCTTAGCTTGAGCGCCACGGGAACGTTGAGCGGTGAAGTGCAGGAAACGCGCGTGGGCGATCGTGCCTGGTCCCAGCGATGGGCTCTACGAACGGTGACAAAAGATACAGATCGGATCAAGCCGATTGAGACCCTGCTCTCGCATTCGCTTGCAACTTTCCAGATTACGAAGGCGAGTGTCGGCAACCTGCAACTCACGGATCAGCCGTTTTTGTACAATTACTCGGTAGTGGCGCAGAATTACGCCAAGCCGGCGGGAAACCTGTTGTTGGTCCGGCCTCGGTTCATCGGCAACAAATCGAGCGATTTGTTGGAAACAAAGGAACCCCGAAAATATCCCGTGGAATTTGACGGGCCGTCGCGGGACTCGGACACATTTGAAATTGCGCTGCCAGCTGGTTACGAGGTGGACGACCTGCCTCCACCGGTGAACGCGGACTTCAGTTTCGCGAGCTATCACAGCAAGACGGAAGTGAACGGAAACACTCTGAAGTATACGCGGACGTTTGAAGTCAAAGAGCTTAGCGTGCCGGTCGGCAAGGTCGACGACTTGAAGAAGCTTTATCGCATCATCGCGGGCGACGAACGGAATACCGCGGTGCTAAAACCCGTTGCTCACTGATTTTCATTTAACGCTAGGGTATGTGTGATTTTTCCGCAAGGCCTTCACCGACCAGACGGAATCTGCGCGTCCAATCAGAAATGCACCGAAGCAGAGCGCAAATACCGAATGGCTCAGGCTGGCGCCGAAGTATTGCCAGAAGGCCGCTCCCGCACCTGGATAGTCCGAAGAGGAGAGCATCGTCAGCATGAAAATGAGGCCGCAGAAACTTGCGGAACGCACCAGGATACCGAGAACCAGCGCGATCCCGATCGCCAATTCGCCATAAGCCACCAGGAAGGCAATACTTGTGGCGTGCGGGAGGACGAAGCCGCGCAGAGTGGGCGCCATAAACGGGTAAGTCCCGCCTTCGAGGAACTTGTTGATCCAGAATTGGAAACCGCCGTGAAGGGTAAATGCCGTGCCAAAAACTTTGTATTGGCCGAAGATCAGGAAAAAAATCCCGACCCCGACGCGCAGCAGAGCAAGCGCATAGTTATTGCGGGCGCTGGATTCTGAAGCAAGGCTCATCTTCGCTCCAATTCTATGGGCGGAGCCCCTGCTCCGGCGGAATTCGCGCGAGGGATGAAGAATAGTATTGCAGCGGGAGGCTGCATGGCAGCCAGTTTTTTGCGAAGCGCGCGCGGCGATGCGTCCAGCATTTGCTTCAAGAGCGAGGTAGCCACTTCAAAAGGGGGGTAGAGACGAAAGACATCGGCGCGTTCTGCATGGGAATATTTTTCGTAGCGGGGAGTTGAATCTCTTGCCGCGGTGAGCAAGATTTCCCAGGGACTCTGCTTTTGAAACAATTTCTTTGCCGAAGCCTCATTGCGCGCAAGACCAATCAGCGAACGCTGTGTACCGCCACCGACTTCAAGAGCCACTGAAGTTACCTGGGCAGCGTTGAACGGGCGCGCGGGATCGTCATCCGGAAAACGAGCCAGAAGTTCGGCGACTTCGATTTCGTCGGAAACGAAACCGTCCCACCAGTAGCGATAACCGTTGTAGACAACAGTGCCGGCGCGGAGAATTTGCTGCACACGGGCGACATTTTTGCCCGTAACGCTGACCACCATATCCGCGAGTTCGGCAAGGCGAAACGTTTGCTTCACGACCGGACGCACGGTGACATAGCCGGCGTCTTCTTCCGTGAAGCGCAACGCGATGTTTTCCGGGAGCGGCATGCCGAAAGAATACTGCGAATGGTTAGCCTAGCTTCGAGAGACGCTCGCGCACGCGGTCGCTGAGTATCTTCCCGTCAACGGCCTTGCCTTCGAGGGCCGACTTTGCGGCTTTCACAACCGCGCCCATTTGTTTGACGGAATTCGCGCCGGCTTCGGAGATCGCTTTGGCGATTGCCACATCCATTTCAGCTTCGCTGGCGCCCGCGGGCAGATAGGATTCGATGATGGCGAGTTCCTTGGTTTCTTTGCCGGCGAGTTCCGGGCGGTTGCCCTTGGTAAACTGCTCGATCGATTCCTTGCGCTGCTTTACAAGTGTTTGGAGAATCTGAATGGACTCGGCGTCGTCGAGCGCGCGTATTTTTTCGACTTCTTTGTGCTTGATGGCCGCCTTGATTCCCCGCAGGACGCTGAGTTTTAGCTCATCTCTGGCCCGCATGGCGTCGACCAGATCCTTTTGAACTCTTTCCGCAAGACTCATCGGCTTCTCCTCGCTCACCGACTATAGCAGAGCAGGAGCCGGCATCCTCAACATCAGGCCTTCCAAAAGAATCTTTTTCGAACTGGATAAACCATCGATCTTTTTTTCGGGTAAATCCTCTATTGGCCGGTGAGGAGGTCGCTTGGCAGAATCAGCCAGGTCAAGAGGGTCCGCATCTCCAGCCCCACCGCGTGGCCTCGTCTTTGCGGCTCTACAGTCAGCAACGCCTCTTTTTCCGGAGCCTATTTCTTGGGCACCGAGAACCCGGTAAGTCCTTTCAACCTGGTGGAAACCGGCACGCTCACCGCAGACAGCTCTACGGCAACGGTCGCCGCCACGTCGCACCAGACGAACGACGGAGACGGGTATCTCATTCCCAATAGCACGTTCAATTACACGTTCGCGTTCGCGCCGGATGGGACGGGCAACAGTGGAGGTACCAACATCACGACCACCATCCTGATTTCACCGAGCAGATTGGTGTACATGCAAAATACGCAGTTGCCTGCTATCGTCTTTATTATTGAGAAGTAGTAACCGCACCATTCACAAAACATTCCTAAAGAGGGCCGGCGCCAAGCACCGGCCTTCTTTTCTTTTGTCTCGATGATTTGACACTAAAGGCGGGGCTCGCTACTTTTGAACTCTTCTCCGGCGCAAGAGCATCGCGCTTTTTGGCGCGTCCGGCTGATTGGAATGGAGAGTAGAAAGGAATAAATGAAAGTTATCGTGGCGGACAAGATAAGCGATCGGGGAGTGAAACTGCTGAAAGAGCAGCCGGGCTGGAACGTCGTGATGACGACGAAAGATTCTCTGAACGTGGAAATTGCTGATGCAGATGCGCTGATTGTGCGCAGCGCGACGAAAGTCACCGCGGAATTGCTGGACCGGGCGAAGAAATTGCGCGCCGTGGGCCGCGCGGGCGTGGGCGTGGACAACATCGAGCTGGATGAAGCTACGAAGCGTGGCGTTCTGGTGATGAGCACGCCTGGTGGAAGTTCCGTGAGCGTTGCCGAGCATACGTTTGCGCTGCTGCTGGCGCTGGTTCGCCAGCTTCCAAAATTTGATGCGGCTATGCGCGAAGGCCGCTGGGAAAAATCGTCCTCGGGTGCCGAAGTGCGCGGCAAAACTTTGGGGCTTGTTGGTCTGGGGCGTATCGGCAGCGAAGTGGCTTCGCGCGCGGAAGCGTTCGATATGCGCGTTGTTGCATACGATCCATTCATCAGCGAAGCAGCAGCGCGGGAACTGTCCGTGGAACTTGTGCCGCTCGAGCAACTTCTGGCGGAATGTGATTTTATTTCACTGCACACGGCCGTGAGCCCTCAAACGCGGGACATGATCAACGCCGGGTCCATTGCGAAAATGAAGAAGGGCGTGCGTATCATCAATGCCGCCCGCGGAGAGCTCATAAACGAAGCCGACCTGGCAGCGGCGATCAAGAGCGGCCACGTCGCAGGAGCGGCGCTGGACGTCTTTGCGGAGGAGCCGCCGAAAAATTGTCCGCTGATCGGGCTTCCGAACGTAATCACCACGCCGCACGTGGCGGGTTCCACGGCCGAGGCCCAAGAAGAGCTGGGCACCCAGGTTGCGTTGCAGATCCGGGACTATCTTGTTGAAGGCGTGATCCGCAATGCTGTGAATCTGCCGGCGCTTTCGCCGGACCAATACCGGCGTGTCCGGCCTTACCTGGAATTGGCGGAGCGGCTTGGGTCACTGGTTTCTCAGGCGGCAGGAACGCGGCCGGCGCGGATTCGTATCCGGTACGCGGGCGAAGTGGCGGAGGTGGGAACGCACCTGCTTCGCAGCGCTGTGCTTGCGGGCGTACTCAACGCCGTACTGGATGAAAAGGTGAACGTCGTCAATGCGCCGGCAGTGGCGGCGGCAAGAGGCCTGACCGTGGAAGAAGAGACTCACAGGCGGGAGCATGGCTTTCCGAACACTCTCGAAGTCTCTGCTCTGCCCGAAAAAACCGGGTCGGCGCCAGGTTTTACGGCGGAAGGTACGGTCCTCCATGACGGCTCGCCGCGCGTGCTGCATATCGAAGGAATTCCGCTGGAGGCGCAGCTCGAAGGGACGATTCTCTATTTGCGAAACCGCGACGAGCCCGGAGTCATCGGCCAGATCGGCACGACCTTGGGAAGGCTCGGAGTCAATATCGCTACGTTTGCTCTCGGCCGCCGCGAAGCCCAAAGTGGGGCGGACGCTGTCTCACTCGTTCGGCTCGACGGGAAAGTGTCGCCGGCCATTCTCGAGCCGATTCGGGCAATACCTGCCATCACTGAGGCTAAGCTGCTGCATTTAAGGTAGATAGAAACATTCGAGGGGCGAAGGTACCACGCCCTACGTTTCCCATTCTGGAACTCACCTCGCGCCGTGTGTTTTCCTTTCTTTTCAATCATTTATGTGGATCCCATTATGCAAGTCTTTTGTTTTCATATACATTCATTGAATGGGGGAGGGTGCCACCCACAGGCACCGTGGAGAGGGTGTAGAGCCTACCTGATTTCCAAGGGATCTCCGGAAGCTGGCGCGCAAGAGAGTGCGCAAGGCCCATTTAATCCAAACGGTTTTCTCAAGACATCGCTAGGTTTGCCGGTGTGGAATTTATGCGAAAGACAAACCAAGAGTTAGAAAAGAACTAGTTTAGCCGCCAGTAGTTGCCGGAAGGTGACGAAGAGACAACAAGGATTCGCTGCGCGAGGTTCCCCGTAAGTAATTATGTCCGAGAAGAAGCGGGAGTCAAAGAATTATTGCGACAGGCTGGGGCGAAGGATGCAAGTCCGCGTGGAGATGACCACGGGCAGAGGGCAGGTACTGGGCCTGGCTAGGCCATGTACTCGAAAAAAGGCTGCATTAAATCGAAACAACTTTACTTGACATCCTCAGGCAACTTGGACTAAAAGCTAGCTCAACGATAGCTTATGTCGAGCTGTGGTTAAGGTTGCCCGGGGATCATTTACATCTCGTTTAGGAACTCGTCTCGCGAGTGGGCCGAGGTATTTCCGGAATCACCCGGCACGCTTCCACTTATACATGTACATGACTTGAATTTCTACCAGGGTGCGCGAAAGGAGCAGTCTATGAAGCGGTTTTCAATTAAGCGCAATCTGTCGATGAGCCTTGTTGTATTTCTGCTGTCGGTAACGTGCGTCTGGGCTCAAGTAGGGACCACGTCGATTCGCGGCGCCGTGACGGACAAAAGCGGCGCTGCCGTTGTTGGGGCAAGGGTCACGCTCAGTAGCGCTGTCCAAGCTCTCCGGCGCGAGACGCAGACCAATCAGACCGGCGAGTACGAATTTCTTGCCCTGCCTCCAGCCAATTATTCCCTGACCGTGGAGATGGCTAATTTCCGCAAGTTCGAGAACAAGAACATCCAACTGCTCGTCAATTCACCGGCGACGATCAACGTGACCCTGGAGATTGGGTCGGCGTCGGAAGTGGTGGAAGTTTCCGCGCAGGCCGTGACCCTGAACACCACGGATTCCTCGCTGGGCATCGCCTTCAACGAGAACCAAGTAAAAGAGCTTCCGATGGAAGGGCGTAACGTGCCTGACTTGCTGAGCTTGCAAGCGGGCGTGTTGTACACAGGGAACCGCGCGGACATCAATGTGGATATTGACACTCGGAACGGTGCTGTCAACGGAGCGCGGAGCGACCAGAGCAATATCACATTGGACGGATTGCCGGTAAATGACTCGGGCGGTCACGCCTTTAAGTCCGTGTTGCCGACGACGCTGGACTCAGTACAAGAGTTCCGGGTGACCACGACGAACTACAATGCAGACCAGGGGGGCTCCTCCGGTGCCCAGGTGGCCCTCGTTACAAAGAGCGGAACTAATAATTTTCATGGGTCGGCATACGAATACCACCGAAACACCTATACCAGTGCGAATGACTACTTCGTGAAGCAGGCGCAGGTTTCGCAGGGACAGCCCAACCTACCACCGAAACTCATCCGCAACGTCTTCGGAGGCTCCCTGGGGGGGCCGCTCATGAAGGATCGGTTGTACTTTTTCCTGAACTACGAAGGCGCGCGCCGAGCGGAAGAGACCAGCGAGCTGCGCACAATCCCGACGGATTCTCTTCGTGACGGTGTGGTCTTCTATCAGTGTAAGGATACCGTGACAGTACTGACGGATTGCCCAGGAGGCAGTGCAACCGGCATAAGCGGCAAGTCGCACCAGGTGCCTGCCCCTGTCACCAACGCTGACGGCAGCCATACTGCCTATTTCGCCCTTACACGCTCCCAAATTGCGGGGATGGATCCCCAAAAACTAGGTCCGAACCCCGTGTCGCTGGCATATTTCAACAGCTTCCCGCATCCAAACGACAACGGGGTCGGCGACGGATTTAATTATTCAGGATTCCGCTTCAGCTCGCCGCTTTCGGATATCAAGAATTGGTACATCGCGAAGATGGACTACAACGTTACCCGGAATGGCAAGCATCGCCTTTCCTGGAGCGGCGCGCTGGCCAACGAAGCGAATCCGCAGCACCAGTACTTGCCTTCTTCACCCGCGGGTAGCCTCTTCAACTATGGCACCGCGGAACGTACCCTCCTTGATTACAGCAAAGGATTCGTGGCCAGCTACTCCGCCGTGCTTACAAACAGCCTGGTCAACAACTTCCGATATGGGTACGTCCGCGAGAGCAGCGGGAATGCCGGCGATTCCAACCAGACCTATATCATCATGCGCGGAATCACCCAGGGCGTGACGCGATCGCAGTCGTTTCAGGTCCCAAGCCACAATTTTATGGATGATCTTGCCTGGACGCGCGGAAAGCACACACTGCAATTCGGCGGCTTGGTGTCGCGTATCCGCAATCCCCGCATCAGCACCACTGGTTCGTTTAGCGACGGTGTAACCAACGCTTCGTGGCTGGATGTATCGGGAATGCTGGTAAAGAATTCTCCATTTAATCCTGCTAATAATGGGTTCCCTGCAGGTGCTAAGTCTTTCGCCAACTCTTACGACTTTCCGATGATTGCCCTGCTCGGAATGGTTACGGAGGACGACGCAAGTTACAATTACCTGAAGGACGGCAGCGTATTACCTCAAGGTGCGCCGGTACAGCGGCACTTTGCCGTCGACTCCTACGAGATGTATGTGCAGGATTCCTGGAAGGTCAAGCCGAATCTGACATTGACCTATGGAGTGCGGTATTCGCTCTCTTCTCCGCCCTGGGAAACGAACGGTCTCCAGGTCGCTCCCTGCCAACTCCAAGGCACGACATGCACCGAACTGGACCTCGGGAAATGGTTTGACCAACGTGCACAAAACATGTTGCAGGGCATACCTTCGAATCAGGATCCACTGGTTTCGTTCGAGCTTGCGGGTCCTGCGAACGGGGGCAAGCCGGGCTTTTACAAGTGGAATACACACGACTTCGGCCCTCGCCTCGCGTTTGCGTGGTCTCCGCAGCCAAGTTCGGGTCTGCTAAAGTCGATTTTCGGCGACGGTAACAAGACTGCGATTCGCGCTGGGGTTGCAGTCGTGTATGACCGCAACGGCGCGGGTCTCCTGAACACGTTTGACTCCGCGGGCTCGTTTGGTCTGTCGACCGGCCTGAGCAATCCAGCCGGCATCGAGACGGCTGCATGCGCGCCCCGTTTGACGAATATGAATTCCATCCCTACAACCGACCTCGGCTGCCCGGCCAACGGCGGGGCTCCACAGCAAATCCTGCTTCCGGCACCCCCGGGCAAATTCCCGCAGACGTTTCCAAGCTCGTTGAGCTCGGGGGGATTTGCCATCACCTGGGGCTTGGACAACCGAATCAAGACCCCATACTCTTACACGCTCGATTTTTCTGTGGGACGCCAGTTGCCAAAGGGTTTTGCTCTCGATGTTTCCTATGTCGGCCGTCTGTCCCACTGGCTATGGGCGCAGTCCGACCTGGCGATGCCCCTCGATTTGGTTGACAAGAAGACAGGGCTGGATTACTTCAAGGCTCTCACAGCGTTGGCAAAAGTCTACCGGACGGGTGTCTCAACTGACAACTTCAAGGCCTCCATGGTGCCGGCCAACGTTGTGCAATATTGGGCCAATATGCTAGCGCCTCTGCAGGCCGGAGACCAGTATGCAACTGGCGCATGCGGGAGCAATCCGACTACCGTCCCCGTAGTAGCCATCTACGACCTATTCTGCGGCTTTAGCTTGAACGAGACCACGGGACTGTTTGTTTTGGATTACTTCGGAGTCTCGGGCACGTCGGGCAACTCGTACCTCCCCGCCGGGGGAGCGAATTCGTTTTTCAACCCGCAGTACTCGTCGCTGTATGGGTGGCGCTCGAATACGAACGCGAACTATCATGCGATGCAAGTAAACTTCCGGCACCCGCTGTCGCACGGGCTGCAGTTTGACTTCAACTACACTTTCTCTAAATCCATTGACATTTCATCGGACGCGACGCGCATAGGCGCCTGGGGGGGCCTGGGAGGCCAGATCATCAACTCGTGGTCTCCGAACGCGATGCGAGCGGTGTCGGACTATGACGCGAAGCATCAGTTCAACGCCAACTCGATCGCGGAGCTTCCGTTTGGTAAGGGCAAGCTCTTGGCCGGGAATGCCCACGGCTTTCTTGATGCCGTGATTGGTGGGTGGCAGCTGTCGGGCCTCTTCCGGTTGACGAGCGGATTACCGTTCAATGTGTTCGGCGGATTCAACTGGCCGACGAACTGGCAGCTTGGCGGCAATGCATTCCTCACTGCGCCGCTTCACACGGGTGTCTTCAAGAATGCAGACGGCACGGTGAATGCATTCAAGGAAGGGGCCGGACCTTCAGGCGCCATCACTTCCTTCACCGCGCCGTTTCCCGGTGATTCGGGTGCTCGCAACCAGGTCCGCGGCGATGGCTTCTTTAACGTCGACATGGGCTTGTCCAAGAGGTGGCGGATGCCATGGGCTGAAAAGCAAAGTCTCCAGCTGCGCTGGGAGGTTTTCAACGTAACTAACTCGACTCGTTTCGACGTGCAATCCATAGCTCCGGAACTGGACATTTCGTCCACCTTCGGCAATTACACTGGATTGCTGACTAATCCGCGCTCCATGCAGTTCGCATTGCGATACGAGTTCTAATCGCGAGACTACATGTGGCGGGATAAACCCGCCGCTACAAATGCCGCCGCCGGGGAGCGAAAGTTCTCCGGCGGTTTTCTTTTGCAACTTATGGAGGATGGCTAAAGGAGTTTGGCAAATGGTGGGCTGGTCGGTGCTGGGGCGAATTACTGCCGCAGCGACGTGGAAGACAAAGGCATTGGAATTCGCGGTGGAGAAAATGGCAGAACCCGTGGTGAGGATGGCGGCGGGACGGGCGTTTTCCAGAGTTAAAGTGGCACTGCTGGAACCGGGGAGCAACAGACGCGCCGCGCCGGCGCGGATCTGGAGGCTGCCGCCCGGTTCGGTGCGCAACTTATCGTCTGGGAAAATCCTGGTGCCTGCGGAAGCATTTCCGGCGCCGAGATGGGCGCGGTCGCGTAAACAATCGCGCCAAGGGAAGAAGAGGAAGCGCGCGAAAGAGATGTTTGCGGCAAAGAACAAGATAGAATTGCAGCGAGGATTACGCGCCAGCGCGCCATTTCCAACAAGAATAGTGAGTAAGTTTCGAGGCGTCAATTTGAAAGTACGGTCTTCAAGCGATCAACCGGCGAACCGCAGGCCCTGCGCAAAGAACACGACTCCAGAAGACACGGGACAAGCCTCGTATAGCCGCGGGTGGAGAGCTGTGCTAATCTGGGTAAGAAGTTTGAGGCGGACAACTCCGCTTGACGGTCGGGGCGTAGCGCAGCCTGGCTAGCGCGCCTGGTTCGGGACCAGGAGGTCGATGGTTCAAATCCATTCGCCCCGACCAATCTTTTAGAATCAGCAACTTACAAAATGCGAAAGTCCATTGAGCGCCTAGTGCAGGGCCAAGATGTCGATGGTTGAAGTCCATTTGCCTCAACCATTGTTTGCCCTTTCAAATGAACGCGTTACACAGCGTTCTCGACTACGAGTTCTACTTCATTTTGTGGACAACGCGTACAACTTCGGTGTTTTTTGTTTCGGTTTGGCAACTGCTATTTTGCTGAGCGTGGGGCTAAGCGAGAAAAGAAAAAGCTAAACTATCCAGTAAGGGATAAGAATAGAAAAAATTATTCAGCAGGCTCGCGAGAACTTAGCGGAACCTACGGTTCGTAGCCGACCACCCTGAGGTTGGCCAGACAAGTCAATACAAGCGCGTTACTAATCAGGCCGAATTCAATCAGCTGCGCTGATATCCATATCCTGCTGCGGAATACATATCGCGTTTTTCAGCATTCTGTTAAGCCCGCCAGACCAAAAAACGACTCTGCGGATAGCACGGGGAGCCCTGCCGCCGTTTACTCTTGCTCCCGAAACACCTGCCCGTAGGTCTTGCCGCCATACGGATAAAAGCGATCACGTTGACCCTGTTCCCAAGCGGCTTTCAGCTCCGGCGTAGTTATGTCCCAGTCCGGCCGGCATTTCTTCAACACAGCGCGCAAGTCTTGCCGTAGCTCTTCGATGGTCGGTCGACCAAAAAACCAGTAGCCGTTGTAGATCTTGAATATAACGAGACCGGGTTCGAGGACGATGACACGCGGGATCATTGGATTGTGCTCGGGATCCGTGTACTCGGCGATGTCGAGATCCTTCTGAACCTTGCGTCCCGGATCGGATAAAAAGGTCCAATGAGCGCCGACGCCGTCGCGGTACTCATTCGTCAGAAGCATGTT